>Ga0213866_10000027_pt1 | contig 130898 bp, 122 predicted proteins | sample PICome_11_FD_160079 | JGI IMG/M metagenome (GOLD analysis project Ga0213866, IMG submission 160079) | Coastal seawater microbial communities near Pivers Island, North Carolina, United States - PICO284 | ecosystem: Environmental > Aquatic > Marine > Coastal | place: USA: North Carolina... | reverse complement strand
CGTCAGTTCGGTCACGGTCGCCGACCTCGGCAGCGCGGCGAGTGAGAGCACCACGTCGGCGACGTCGTCGGGCTGGATCAGCGTCTCGGGGGCGTGGGCCTCGTTGCGGGCGCGGGAGACCTGTTCGGCCATCGGCGTCGCCGTTCGGCCGAGTTCGATCCGCATCAGCCGGACGCCGTGGGGCCGGGTCTCGAGTCGGAACGCCTCGAACATCGCCCGCGCCGCGTGCATCGATGCGGAGTAGGCCCCGCTCTCCGAGCTCGTCGCCGAGGCCTGGGTGGAGCTGACGGCGATCACGGTCGACGCGGACTTCGTCATGATCGGGCCCAGCGCGGCAAGGGCATTGCGAGACACCTCGACGTTGGTCTCGAAGAGCTCGCGATAGTGGTCGGTGGTCGAGTCGAGGACCTGGCCGTGGGACCACTGCCCGGCACAGAAGACGACGACGTCGAGTCGCCTTCCCGTTTGCTCGAGGTGGGGTGCGACCGGCGTGAAGTCGAGGCTGCCGTCGGCCCCGGTTCCGACGAGCAGGGCCGGCTGGTTGCAGGGGCCCGACAACACCTCGCCGAGCCGTTCGTCGTCGCGGCCGGCCAGGATCAGGTGCCACCCGCGGTCGGCGAAGGCACGGGTGACGGCTCGGCCGACGCCGCCGGTTGCGCCGACGACGAGGATTGAAGAGGGGAATCAATCGGGCATGGACGGTCCCAGGTGTGGTGTGCTCGGCGGGGTTGAGAGTGACCGTAGACGGACTTGCCCCGGCAGGTGTCGGATCCCGTGGCGCGTCGCGCATCCGTCGCTTCGTCGACGTCAGACAGCCGACCCGTCGGGCCGGTAGGTGTGCCACACCCCTGAAGGGTCGCGCCATACGGCGAACCCTTTCTGTTTGTGGCGGTTGTGACGGCCGCACAAGGGACCGCCATTGTCGGGGTTGGTGCCGCCGCCCCGTGCGTGGTCGATCGAGTGGTCGATCTCGCACGCGGACGTGGGCACCTCGCAGCCGGGCCAGGGGCAGTGCGAGTCGGCCAGCTGGACGGCGAGGCGGGCCCCACCCGTGAATCGGCGGGCCCGACCGAGGTCGACCACGACGCCGGCCGCGTCGACCACGACTCGGCGGAGTTTGTCGACGAAGACCGAGGCGAAGGCCTCGGACGGCTCCAGGGCCACGCCGTCGAGCGTGCGGCACACCGAGGTCGTGGGGTCGAGCGGCCTAGAGGGGCCCCCGCCGAACCGGCGGGCGAGTTCGGTGATCGTGTCGGCGTCCCACACGATGTTGTGCACGATGTCGGGACAGGCCGAGGCGGGGTTGGCGGCTGCGTCCTGGAAGACCTGCCACACCGCGTCGGCCCGGCGCTGCGCCTCGGTGCGGGGAAGGTCGCTCGCCGTGGCGGTCTCGCCGAGCTCGGCCCGGGCCTTCTCCCAGTCGGCGAGGCGCTCGGCCGAGACATAGTGCTCGAGGATCTCCGACATCTGGGCGCCCTGCATCGCACCGCAGCCGCCGGCCCACTGCCATCCGAGGTCGACCGGGTCCTGCGCGAGCCGGACGTCTCTGTTGTCGTGGTTGCGCGAGTTGGCGGGCTCGGGTCCGTCGTCGTCGGCGAGGCGTTCCCAGGTGCGGACCTCGGTCTCGAAGTCCCGATACGACAGTCGGGCCGCAATCCGGAGGAACCAGCTCTGTGCGTCGGCCATGTGGTCGCGCACGCGGGGATTGGCCCAGACCCGAGCGAGGGGATCGAAGTAGTCGATGCCCAACACGCCACGCCCGAGCGCGTCGCCGACCTCAGGCAGGGCTTGCGCCATCCTCGCCCCGCGTTCCCGGCCGGCCGCGGCCGCGGGCGAGAGCCGGGCGCAGTGGCGGGTCATCACCTTGGCCGACGCGTGCGCATCCGCGGCGTAGACGCCCGATGCGTCGATCTCTGCCTGCACGCGCAGCTGGGCTGCCCGAAGGCGGCGGTTACACGCTTCGAGCGACCGAACGAGGGTCGCGGCCTCGCGCGCCGAACCCAGCGAAACCGACTCGCGCAGCATTTCGTCGAGCGCACCCTGTAGGGCATCGAGAGGGTCTTCCGAAGCGAACATATGTTCGCATCATGCCAGTCGGGTGTGACACCCGGTCGTGCGAGCGGCAACCGACCCAGCTGCGGACAGTGGCGTCGGACGTTCTAGACTCCAGTCCATGACTGCTGTTGTGTGGCACTTCTGGATCGCGGTTCCGTTGGCGGCGAGTGCCGTGCTCGTGACGATCATGTTGATCGCGGGCTACGTGGGCACCGTCAGCCGGGCCCGCTACCCGCGGGACTGAGGCGGACCCTTTGGCGGCAGACCCCGTCGACTGGGAGGTTGCCCGAAAGGTCGCGCGGCGCGTGGCCGGCCGGGAACCCTTCACCGGTGCGCAACACCGCGACGGCCTCGAAGAGGACTTCGATCGCTACACGGCGATGGCCGAAGACCTCGTCGCCGCCGAGACGGGTCTGCGTTCGCTGAGCGGCAACGCCCGCGGTCGGGTGACCGACCGCAACGGGTGGATCGACGCGAACCTGGCGTCGTTCGCCCGCTTGTTGCGGCCGATCACGACGAAGCTGGGCGAAAAGCTCGACGAGGGCTCGGGCCCCAACCTCGGTGGCAAGGTCGCGGGTGCCGAGCTCGGGATGATGCTCGGTTGGATGTCGACCCGGGTGCTCGGTCAATACGACCTGCTGGTGATCGAGGACGAAAAGCCCGACGAGCAGGACATCGTCTACTACGTCGCTCCCAACGTCTTGGCGCTGGAGCGGCGCTATGCGTTTCCCAAGCAGGAGTTCCGCCTCTGGCTGGCGCTCCACGAGGTGACCCACCGGGCCCAGTTCACCGGGGTGCCGTGGATGCGCGAGCACTTCCTCGGCCTGGTCAACTCCACGATGGAGTCGGTCGATCCCGATCCGCAGCGGTTCCTGGCCGCCCTGCAACGGCTCATGGAGGCCCGCAAGCGGGGCGAGGACCCGATGGACCAGGGCGGCATGATGGCCCTGTTCGCGTCCGAAGAGCAGCTGGCCGTGATCAACGAGGTCGCCGGCCTGATGAGTCTGCTCGAGGGCCACGGCGACGTCACGATGGACCGAGCCGGCAAGGGCCTTGTGCCCTCGCAGGAGCGCTTCGCGCGAGTCCTGCGCCAGCGGCGGCAGAACGCGAGCGGGTTCACCAAGGTGTTCCAACGCCTCGCCGGTCTCGAAGCGAAGATCAAGCAATACGCCGAGGGCGAACACTTCATCTCCGTGGTCGAGGATCACGGCGGCGCCGCCCTGCTCGACAAGGCGTGGGCCGAGCCGGCCAATGTGCCGTCGATCGGTGAGATCCGTGAGCCCGAGCTCTGGATCGCCCGCGTGGGCGCCGACGTCGCTGTCTGAGGATGGATCCGGTCGACCTGCTCGACCGGTGTTCGTTCCCCGCGTGTCCGGAAGCGCTGCCGCTGGCGGTCAGCGGTGGGGCCGACAGCGTGGCCATGGCGCTCCTGGCCCGCGACGCCGGTCGAGACATCACCATCTGGCACGTCGATCACGGTCTGCGCGACGACAGCGGCGACGACGCCCGGTTCGTCGAGGAGCTCGCGGCCCGATTGGGCGTTCCCTTCGAATTGCGGACCGTCGAGCTCGCCCCCGGGGGTGATCTCGAAGCGCGGGCCCGCGACGCCCGGTATGCCGCGCTGCCCGCCGAGGTCTGTGTCGGGCACACGGCCGACGATCGAGCCGAGACGGTGCTGCTCAACCTCCTCCGCGGCGCCGGCCTGGCCGGCGTGGCTGCCCGCATGGCCCGGGTGCATCGCCCGATCCTGCGGCTGCGGCGGCACGAGACCGAGGCGGTGTGCGCAGCTGCGGGCATCGTCCCCCGCGACGATCCGATGAACCACGACCCGTCGTTCCGTCGGGTCGGTGTGCGGTCTCGGCTCATGCCCGCGATCGCGGAGGAGTTCGGACGGGATCCCGTGCCCCTGCTCACCCGCCATGCCGATCTCGTCGCCGAAGCCCTCTCGGTGATCGAAGACGAAGCGGCCACCGTCGACGCGACCGATGCCGCCGCTGTGCGTGCGGCACCGCCGGCGATCGGGGCCGAGGCCCTCCGCCGCTGGATCGAGTCCGAGTTGGGGACCGCGGCCGGGATCGATCGGGCGGCCATCGACCGCGTCATGCTCGTCGCCGACGGCACCCATGTCGCGGCCGAGCTGCCGGGTGGGCACCGGGTGGCCCGCACCGGCGGAGTGCTCCGGATCGAGCCCCGCCGACCCTGACCTCCCCAACAGAGGCCGCTGCGGCCCTGACCGGGCGACGACGGTAGGGTCGCCGCGATGGGCGTTCCGAAGGGCACATTGGGAGAGACCGTGATCGGGGCCGACGAACTCGCGGCCCGGGTGCGGGAGCTCGGCGAACGGATCACCGAGGACTACGCGGACCGGCAACCGCTGCTGATCGGTGTGCTGAAGGGCGCGTTCATCTTCATGGCCGACCTCGGGCGGGCCATCGGCCGGCCGGTGGAGTTCGACTTCATGGCGGTGTCGTCCTACGGCGACTCGACCACGACGAGCGGCGTGGTTCGCATCGTCAAGGACCTCGAGACCGACATCCGCGGTCGCGACGTGATCCTCGTCGAAGACATCGTCGACTCCGGATTGACGCTGCGCTATCTGCGCCAACTCCTGCTCGACCGCGAGCCGGCGAGCCTGGAGGTGTGTGCCCTCCTCGTCCGTGAGGGGGCCCGGTCCGACGACGTCCGCTACGTCGGATTCCCGATTCCACCCGACTTCGTGGTCGGCTACGGCCTCGATGTTGCGCAGCACTATCGCGAGCTCGACTCGATCCGGGTCTTCGAACCCGCAGACTGACCTCCAGCCGGTAGGTTGCGAAGGGTGACCCACACACACGACGACGACGACTTCGATGCCATTCGCCCGCTGATCGACGGGGTGCATGCCCCCGAGGTCGACCAGGCCCGCATCACCGCCGCGGTCCGCGAGATCCTTCACGCGATCGGTGAGGACCCCGATCGCGACGGGCTGAAGAACACCCCGAGCCGGGTGGCCCGCATGTACGCCGAGGTGTGCGCCGGGCTGCACCAGGACCCCGCCGAGCACCTGAGCACGACCTTCGAGGCCGGCCACGACGAGATGGTCATGGTCCGCGACATCCCGCTCTACTCCCTGTGTGAGCACCACCTGATCCCCTTCCTCGGCAAGGCCCATGTCGCCTACATCCCCAACGAGAACGGCCGGGTGACCGGTTTGTCGAAACTGGCCCGTCTGGTCGACGGCTACGCGAAGCGGCCGCAGGTCCAGGAACGGCTCACCCGCCAGGTCGCCGACGCGATCGAAGCGGAAATGCATCCGCAGGGTGTGCTGGTCGTGATCGAGGCCGAACACCTCTGCATGTCGATGCGGGGTGTTCGCAAGGCCGGCTCCAGCACCGTGACGTCCAGCGTGACCGGCATCTTCCGAGACAATGTCGCGACGAGGGCCGAGGCGATGCGTTTCCTCGAACGCCACTGAGCCCCGGAGACCCTCGATGACCCGCGTGATGGGGATCGTGAACGTCACCCCGGATTCGTTCTCCGACGGCGGAGCGTGGCTCGATCCCGCCGACGCGGTCGCCCACGCCCATCGCCTCGTCGGCGAAGGCGCCGACCTCATCGACATCGGGGGAGAGAGCACGCGGCCCGGCTCGGCCCCGGTCGACGAGGCGACCGAGTTGGCCCGGGTGATCCCCGTGGTCGAGGCGCTCGCCGGCACGATCGGCGAGGTCGAGATCTCGATCGACACCACCAAGGAATCGGTGGCGCGTGCAGCCGTGGCGGCGGGCGCGTCGATCATCAACGACGTGAGTGCATCGCTCGAGACGGTTGCGGCGGAGACCGGGGCCGGGTGGATCGCCATGCACACCCTCGGGCCCAGCGCCACCATGCAGGCCGACCCGACCTACGACGACGTCGTCGACGACATCCACGGCTTCCTGACCGATGCCGCGGCGCGGGGGCGAGCGGCCGGTGTCGACCGATTGTGGGTCGATCCGGGCATCGGATTCGGCAAGACGACCGCCCACAATCTCGATCTGGTCGCGAATCTCGATCGTTTCGCTGACATCGCCCCGGTACTCGTCGGGGTCTCGCGGAAGCGCTTCGTCGGGGAGATCCATGCCCAATCCGACGGAATTCCGGGGGAATCCGCGGTCACCGGACCCGACGACCGCCTCGAAGGATCCGTGGCCCTGGCCGCATGGAGCACATACTTGGGCGCCGACGTCGTCCGCGTGCACGATGTGCGAGCTACGGTCCACGCCGTGCGAGTAGTGCAGTCATGAGGGGCAAGTGGGCCCAGGGCATCGAGCCCCGTCATTTCCGTTGGGTGATCAAGGACCGCATCGCGGTGTGCGAGCGACCGGGCGGCTACGGCGACAGCCATCGCAAGGTGCGCCGACAGGAAGAGATCATCTGGTTGCGCCAGCACGAGTTCGATTTCGTGGTGTCGCTCATCGGATCGACGCACAACCTCCACAACTACGAAGAACTGGGCGTGCCCTTCCATCACGTTCCGTTCTCGGGACCCGCCGATGGCCCGCTCGGCCTGACCCGGGCGATGGCGTCGATTCGTGACCACGTCGACCGCGGCCACAAGATCGTGGTGCACCGTGAAGAACTCGGCGAGCGCATCTCGGGCCTGATGGCCGCCTATCTGTTGTGGATGGAGCTCGTGCCCGACGGACCGAGGGCCATCACCGTTGCCGAGCAACTGTTCGAACGCGAGTTGGGGCCGGTCGCCCGCGAACTCGTCGCGATGGTCGAGAAGTGTGCTCCTTCTTCGGAGGTCGAGGTCGACGCGTTCGCCCCGGATCCCGACCTCGAGCCCGATCCCGACGCCACCGACCCCGAGGGCGACGCCCAGCCGGCCGACGACACCGCCGCCGACGAGTGACCCGGTGCCCATGGACCCCGCCGGCCCCGTGATCCAACTCCGTGGCATCCGGGCGATGTGTCTCTGTGGTGCGCTCCCGGAAGAGCAGGATCGACGGCAGCCCTACGAGTTCGACGTCGACATCGTGGCCGACCTCCCTGCCGTGACCACCGATCGACTCGACGACACCATCGACTACGGCGCCGTGCTCGACCGGATCGAGACGGTCACCCGCGACGAGTCGTTCCAGCTCTTCGAGCGGATGGCCCAACGGGTCGCGGAAGCCGTGATGGTCGACGACCGCATCCGCGAGGTCACCATCGAGGTGCGCAAGCTCCGCCCGCCCGTGCCCCAGGACGTGGCCTCGGCCGGTATTCGTCTCACCCGTCGTCGATGACCGAGCGGCACCGGGCCCTCCTCGCCCTCGGATCGAACATCGGCGATCGGCTGGCCCACCTCCGTACCGCGGTCGAGGCGATCCCGGATGTCGACGGGGTGTCATCGGTCTACGAGACACCGCCGGTCAGCGAGGTGGAGCAGGACCGCTTCCTCAACCTGGTCGTGCGGCTCCGGACCGAGCTCGATGCCCGGGCACTGCTCGAGGTGTGCCGCGAACGGGAGGCGGCGGCCCAGCGGGTGCGCGGCGTGCGCTGGGGTCCCCGCACGCTCGACGTCGACGTGCTGTGGGTCGACGGCGAGACCGTCGACGACCCGCCGGATCTGCTGGTGCCCCATCCGCGCATGTTCGAGCGGTCCTTCGTCCTCGTGCCCCTGGCCGATGTGGCCCCCGATCTCCTGCCCGAGGGCTACGACGTCGCCGCGGTGGCGGCCGCCGACGAGATCGTCGACGTCGGGCCGCTCGAGCAGCGCTGAGCGGCGTCCGGTTCAGATCCGCTCGGGCAGTTCCGTGGGTCCGAAGCTCGGATCGACGAGGTCGCCGGTCCAGCCTCGCGGCCGACCGCGATCGGTCAGCTCGCTGGCCATGGCGGCGTCGCCGATGACCCATCGGTCGCGGCCCCGGTCCTTGGCCGCGAGCAGTCCGGCATCCGCGATGCGGAGCAGGGTCTCGAACCCCTTGCCCATGGTGGTGTCGCTGACCCCGAAGCTCGAGGTGAAGGTCGGTCCGTCTCCGACCTCGAGCCGCGCCGCGAGGGAGAGCTGGATGCGTTCGATCGTCGCCACGGCCGCCGGCGCGTCCATGGCGGGTTGGATGATCACGAATTCCTCGCCGCCGAGTCGGGCGGTGATGTCGTCCGCCCTGGTCGAGTCACGCAGGATCTGACCGAAGAGCCGCAGCGCCCGGTCGCCCATCTCGTGGCCGTAGTGGTCGTTGAGGTCCTTGAACCGGTCGAGGTCGCACATGATCACGGCGTAGTCGTCGTCGGTCGCGCTCAGGGCCCGGGCCTCGTTCTCGAGGGAGCGCCGGTTCTTCAGTCCGGTGAGGCCGTCGATCGATGCCTGTTCGCGGGCGCCTCGGAACGCGTTGATGGTCCCGAGGCGTGCTCCGGTCTGGGTGGCGAGGGCGGCGAGCCGATCGATGATCAGGGGGTCGGCCTTCTCACCGTTGTCGCCGGTGGTGTGGATGACACCCATGGCCTGGCCGTTGAAGGTCACCGGCACACACACCGCCGAGCAGGCCTGGTCGCGACGCTTCAGGTGCGGACACGCGTCGATGGCTTCGCTCGACTCGAACACCAGACGATGGCCGCGCCGCACGGCGACACACTGCCCGGTCGATTCGACCGGGCAGTTCGGCGCCCCGGCCGTGGGGTGGGCGACCGCACGCGCCACATGGTGCTTGCTCGAGTCCGACAGCAGCATCTCCATCGGGGAGTCGCCGATCAGCGTCATCGCCTCTTCGACGATGTCATGCACGTCGTCGTCGGCGGCTGCCATGTCGAAGGCGTCGAACAGCTGGCGCCGGAATGCGTCCTGCGATGCTTCCCGCTCGAGTCGCGTGACGAGGTCTTCGAAGCTGTCGGCCATCTCGTCGAAGCTGCGGGCCAGTCCGCCCAGCGCGTCGGCGCTACGGATCTCGTTGCGGACCTGGAGGTCGCCGGAGGCCATCGCCCGGGCGATCCGGGAGAGCTGCTGCAGCTGCCGGCCGATCGAGTAGGCGACCAGTGCGGTCGTCGCGATGATCAGGATCGTGCCGATCGCCGAGGTGACCGTGATGCTGCGGAGCGCCGTCTCCTCGGCGTCATCGGCTCGCACGGCGGCGGTGGCGGCCTGCAGTGCGGTGATCGCGGTGATGTCGCTCAGGTCGGAGAAGAGCGGTTCGCCTCGTTGCAGGAACCCATCGAGCTCGGCATCGGCCGCGTCGGGGTCGGTCGACGCGAGGCGGCCGAGTCGAAGCGCGTCGTCGATGTAGCGGGCCTGGGCGGCGTCGACATCGGGGAGATCGAGTTCCAGGGCACGGGTCGGATCGAGTGACGCGATGAGTTCGCGATCCCTGGTGACCTGGGCTGCCGCCGCGCCGAGTTCCGCTTCGAGGTCGGCCGGGTCGCGGGTCATCGCGGCGTCGTTGGCCAGGACGGCCTCGAGCACCGTGCTCTGCATGATCGTGAGCTGGGTGAGCACGTCCTGGTGGTAGTGCTGGATGCTCGCCAACGTCATCGCCTGTTCGGTGGCCTCCCCCGAGTCGCGAAGGGCATTGATGGTGCTCCACGACGACAACACCGCGAACGCAGTCGCGGTGACCCCGAGCACGATCAGCCGGCGGCGGATCGAGAACGAGTCGCGGAAGCGCCCGAACGGGGTGGCGGAAGTGGCCATGGCTCTTCATCGGAGTCCTTCGCCCCCGGTCCCATGAGGCGAACGGCTCATCGTGGTGTGTGCCCTCCGGTACGGTTGACGTCGTGCAGCTCCACATCGTCGGTCCTGGACGTGCCGGTCGATCATTGGCCCGGGCCCTCGTCGCCGAGGCCTGGCCGGAGCCGGTCTTCTTCGGTCGGGGCGACGACCTGTCCACCGTGGGCGACGGGGCGGACGCCGTGGTGATCGCCACGCCCGACGACGTGATCGCCGCGGTCGCGGCCGAGATGCCTCCGACCGACGCCGTGGTCGTGCATCTGTCCGGGTCGAGAGGATTGGCCGAGCTCGGGGGGCATCGTGCCGTGGGGGCTCTCCACCCGCTCGTCGCCCTGCCGGACCCGGATCTCGGCGCCGAACGGCTCCGAGGGGCATGGTTCGCGACGGCCGGCGATCCGCTGGTGGAGCGCATCGTGGCTGCGCTCCACGGGCGGTCGTTCACCATCGCCGACGAGGACCGCGCCGCGTACCACGCCGCCGCGGTCATCGCCTCCAACCATCTGGTGGCCCTGCTCGGCCAGGCCGAACGGGTGACCGCCATCGCCGGTGTCCCCTTCGATGCGCTCCTCGATCTGGCCGAGGGGTCGCTCGCCAACGTGCGTGAGTTGGGGCCCGCCGCCGCGCTGACCGGTCCCGCGTCGCGCGGCGACGAGGCCACGATTCGCCGACACCTCGCCGCGTTGGGCGACGACGAGGCGGCGAGCTATGAAGCGTTGGCCGCCGAGGCCCGTCGCCTCGCCGGTCGTTCGCAGCCGAGCGGGGAGTGACCCGATGGAGACCATCCACACGATCGAGGACCTTCGCCTGACCCTCGACCGAGACCGGGCGGCCGGTCTCGCTGTGGGATTCGTGCCCACCATGGGCTACCTCCACGACGGCCACGTCTCGTTGGTCGACGCATCGGTCGCCGGCAACGACCGGACGGTCGTGTCGATCTTCGTGAACCCCCTCCAGTTCGCGCCGGGCGAGGATCTGGCCGACTACCCCCGCGACCTCGTCGCCGACTCCGCCCGGTGCGAAGCCGCGGGCGTCGACTACGTCTTCGTCCCCTCCGTCGATGAGATGTATCCGACGCCGATCGACACGGTCGTGACCGTGCCCGGTGTGGCCGCCCCGCTCGAAGGCGTCCACCGGCCGACCCATTTCGCGGGTGTGGCCACGGTCGTGGCGAAGCTCTTCTCGATCGTCGGCCCGTCGCGGGCCTACTTCGGGGCCAAGGACTGGCAGCAGGTCGCGGTGGTCAGCCGCATGGTCCACGACCTGAGCATGCCGATCGAGGTCGTTGCCTGCCCGATCGTGCGGGAGGACGACGGTCTCGCCATGTCGAGCCGCAACGTCTACCTCACCGACCACGAGCGTCGGCAGGCGCCCCTGCTGCGGCGTGCCCTCTCGGCCGGGCTCGATGCCCTCGAGGCGGGGGAACGCGATCCTGCATCGATCGAGGCGCTGATGCGGGAGGTGCTGCGCTCGGCGGATCTCGGCACGGTCGACTATGTGGCCGCGGTGCCGGCCGACACGCTCGTCGCCGACGGTCCGCTGATCGGCAAGGTCCGCCTGCTCGTCGCGGTGAAGTTCAGCAAGGCCCGCCTGATCGACAACGACGGCTGCAGCATCTGACCTAACCTCGCCGAATGACCGAGCACAAGGCCGATTGGTACCCAGACCCGGGCGGCAAGCACGAGCTGCGCTACCACGACGGCACCGAGTGGACCGATCACGTGTCCGACCACGGCCGCCAGGCCACCGATCCGCTGGCCGACGCCGGCGCGGTCCCCACCACGGCGATGCCCACGGAGAAGATCCAGGCGCAGGTGTCGGAGAAGGCGGGCGTCGAGTCGGGCGCGGCCGGCGGCGGCACGCTGTTCAGCGAACCGGTGCTGGTGGTCAACCAGAAGGCCAAGCTCCTGGAGATCAACACCGAGTACGCCATCTACGACCAGCACGGCACCCAGATCGGGGCAATCCGCCAGGTCGGCCAGTCGACACTCAAGAAGGTCGCCCGGTTCGTGAGCAGCCTGGATCAGTTCATGACCCATTCGCTCCAGCTGGTCGACATGAACGGTGCCGTGCAGCTCACCGTCACCCGTCCCGCCAAGTTCGCGAAGTCGAAGGTGCATGTCACCGATGCCGCCGGCAACCCGGTCGGTTCCATCGTGCAGAAGAACATGATCGGCAAGATCCGGTTCGCGCTCGAAGGTGTCCACGGCGAGCTGGGCAGCCTCAACGGCGAGAACTGGCGGGCCTGGAACTTCAACCTGCTCGATGCCCAGGGCAACGAAGTCGCCCGCATCACCAAGACGTGGGAAGGGCTCGCCAAGACCATGTTCACGACGGCCGACAACTACGTCCTGCAGATCCACCGGCCGCTCGAGGATCCGCTCCGGAGTCTCGTGGTCGCCTCGGCCGTGTCGGTCGACCTCGCCCTGAAGCAGGATTCACGAGGCCTGAGCTGAGCCGGTAGCGTTTCGGCGTGCTCCTCACGATCGACGTCGGCAACACCCAGAACGTGCTCGGGCTCTACGACCTCGACAGCGAGTCGGGCGACGGAGCGGCCGTCGGGCTCGTCGACCACTGGCGCCTCTCGACCGATTCGGCCCGCACGTCCGACGAGTACGCCATTGCGATCCGGTCGTTGCTCGACACGGCGGGGACCGATTTCGAAGCGGATCTGCGTGGCATCGCGATCTGTTCCGGGGTGCCCCGCATTCTCGCCAACCTCCGCGACATGGTGACCCGCTATCTCGACTTCGAGCCCATCGTCATCGAGCCCGGCGTGAAGACCGGCATGCCGATCCTCTACGACAACCCCAAGGAGGTCGGTGCCGACCGGATCGCCAACGCGATCGCGGCCCACGATCTCTACGGCGGACCGACCGTCGTCGTCGATTTCGGCACCGGCAACAACTTCGACGTGATCTCGGCCGACGGTGAGTTCCTCGGCGGGGCGATCGCACCGGGTATCGAGGTCAGTCTCGACGCCCTCTTCGGTCGGGCCGCCCAGCTGCGGGCGATCGAGCTCGTGGAGCCGCGCAGCGTGATCGGCAAGTCCACGGTCGAATCGATCCAGTCGGGCACCGTCTACGGCTTCGCGGCGATGATCGACGGCATGGTCGAGCGCTTCGCCGGCGAACTCGGCGACATCAACGTGGTCGCCACCGGCGGACTGGCCCACCTGATCGCCCCGGTCGCGGCCACGATCGAGCACGTCGAGCCCTTTCTCACCCTCCACGGTCTGCGGATCGTCCACCAACGAAACGAACGATGACCGAACCCGTCCCCTACCGCGCCGAGGTCACTGCGACCGCGGCGGAGATCATCCGCGACCACGCCGAACTCGAGGCGGGGGCCGAGACCGACGTCGTCGTCTCCATCGCGGGCCGCCTGATGCTGCGCCGCGACCAGGGCAAGCTCGCCTTCGGCGTGTTGCAGGACTCGACCGGCCGCATCCAACTCTTCGCCATGGCTCGGTCGACCCCGGATTTCGAAGGGTTCACCCATCTCTCGATCGGTGATTGGGTCCTCGTCACCGGCATCGTGATGAACACCAAGCGGGGCGAGCTGTCGGTTCGTGTCGACGGGTGGACGGTGCTCGCCCATGCGCAGCGTCCCTTCCCCGACAAGTGGCACGGCATCACCGATCCCGACCTGCGCTATCGGCAGCGCTATGTCGACCTGTGGGTCACCGACGAGGCCCGCCTCGCCTTCCGACAGCGTTCGGCGATCGTCGCCTCGATCCGCCGCTGGTTGGGTGAACGCGACTTCGTCGAGGTCGAGACGCCGATGCTGCACCCCATCCCGGGCGGCGCCCTGGCCAAGCCCTTCGTCACCCACCACAACGCGCTCGATGCCGAGCTGTTCCTGCGCATCGCCCCGGAGCTCTACCTGAAGCGGCTCGTGGTCGGCGGTATGGAGCGGGTCTTCGAGATCGGCCGGGTGTTCCGCAACGAGGGCATGTCGACCCGCCACAATCCCGAGTTCACGATGCTCGAGCTCTATTGGGCCTACGCCGACCACGCCGACATGATGACCCTCACCGAAGAGCTCGTGGCTGCGGCGGCCACCGACGTCATCGGTTCGACCACGATCGACTACGACGGCCGCGAGGTCGATCTGTCGACCCCGTGGCGCCGCGCCACGATGGAGGAGCTGATCCTCGAACACGCCGGTGTCGAGGTCAGCCTCGAGACGCCGATCGGCGAGCTGCGGGCGCTGTGCGACAAGTTCGGCGTCGAGGTGAAGGACCACTACGGACCGGGCAAGTTGATCCTCGAGATCTACGAGAAGACGACCGAGCCCGAACTGTGGGGCCCGATCTTCGTGACCGACTATCCGGTCGAGGTGTCGCCGTTGTCCCGCGAGCACCGGGAGCGGCCGGGCTACACCGAACGGTTCGAGGCCATCGTCGCCGGCCGCGAGCTCTGCAACGGCTTCTCCGAGCTGACCGACCCGGTGGTGCAGCGCCAGCGCTTCGAGGCCCAGGAGGCCGAGGGCGCCGCCGGTGACGACGAGGCGATGGTCGTCGACGAGGACTACCTGCGGGCGCTCGAGTACGGGCTGCCCGCCACAGCCGGTCTCGGCATCGGCATCGACCGGCTGATCATGCTGCTCACCGGCACCACCACCATCCGCGACGTGGTGCTCTTCCCGACGCTGCGCCCGGAGGCCATCGACTCGTCCGGCGCCGAGGGGTCCGTCGACGACTAGATCGTGATCACGAGGTTGCCGGTGTGGCGCTTCTCGACGAACGCGGCCTGGGCTTCGTCGATCCGTTCGAGCGGATACGTGCCGCCGACGACGGGGCGGACCTCGCCCCGCTCGATGTGGCCCACGAGGTCGGCGAACACCTGCGGTCCGTAGACCGTCGCGCCGTAGAGCTCGAGGTCGTTGAGGTAGAGGGTGCGCAGGTCGAGTTCGACGATCGGCCCGGCGATGGCGCCGGACGTCACGTAGCGGCCGCCGCGGACCAGCGCGTCGAGCCACTCGACGAAGTCGGGGCCACCGACGATGTCGGCCACGACGTCGAGGGGGCCGCCGTTGGCCGCGGTGACGGCCCGGACGAGATCCGGCGTTTCGCGGGCGACGACCTCGTCGGGTCCGAGCGCACGCACTTCGTCGAGTTTCGTGCTGCCGGCGATGGCCACCACGCGGGCGCCCCGGCCCTTGGCGAGCTGCACGAGGGCGCTGCCCACGCCGCCGGAGGCGCCGGGAACGGCGATCGACCGTCCGGCCGTCAGGCCGACGCGTTGGAGCATGTGCTCCGCGGTCGACCAGGAGCACGCGAAGGTCGCGAGTTCGACGTCGGACAGTCGCGACGCGACCGGATGGACGTTGCCGGCCGGGACGGCGCAGTACTCGGCGAACCCTCCGTCGTGTTCGCTGCCGAGATAGCCGGCCAGGGTGCGGTCGGCCGGGTCGTGTTGGTCACGGATCCACGGGTCGACCAGCACCCGCCGGCCGACCAGGTCGGCATCGACGTCGTCGCCGGTCTCGACGACGGTGCCGCAGATGTCGGCGCCCTGGATCCGGGGGAAGTCGAGGCCCCCCTTGCCCCAGGTCGCGTCGTCGGTCTGCGACTCGGCGAACCCGTCTCCCGATGTGCCCGCCGTGACCGACCGCGAGTACCAGCCGACCCTCGTGTTGATGTCGGTGTTGTTCACCCCGCATGCGGCGACCCGGATCAGCACCTCACCGGCCCGTGGTTCGGGCACAGCCACGTCGTCGCGGACGACGAGCATCTCCGGGCCTCCGTTGCCGAGCAGCAGGGCGGCCCGCATGGTCGTCGGCCGGGGTTCCTGGCTCGTCATGGGGCCCATCTTGGCGCATTCGGCGCCGGGGCCCGACACCGTCGATGAGTCGACCGACTCAGCGGGCCTTGCGGCTGAAGCGCTTGCGGCCGAGCGGCGCCGCAGCCCGTTCGATCAGATGATCGGCGGCGGCCCGCAGGGCTCGTGCTCCGGGGGTGTCGGGCAGGTCGGTGAGCGTCGCGGCGGCCTTGTCGGCCCACCCCTGCGCCTCGTCGAGGGCGATGCGCACACCGTCGCTGGCGCGCACGAGCTCGCGGGCGTGGTCTCGCTCCGCGGTCGTGATCGTGGGGGTGAGCATGGTCCGCAACTCGGCCCCGACGGTGGGGTCGGCCAGTGCATGGATGACCGGCAGCGTGTAGATGCCCTCGACGAGGTCGTTGCCGGCCGGCTTTCCGAGCTGTTCGTCGGTGGCGATGATGTCGAGGATGTCGTCGACGACCTGGAAGGCCATGCCGTAGGCCTTGCCGAACTCGGTCATGGCCTCGACGACCGGTCGGGGCAGCTCGCCGACGATCGCACCGATCCGACAGGCGGTGGCCAGCAGCGATGCGGTCTTCCCCGCGATCGAACGTTCGTAGGTGTCGATGGTGCGATCCGGCTTGTAGGCCGACTCGAGTTCGAGGATCTGCCCCTCGCACAACTCGGTGATGGTGGTGGCGAGGATGCCGGCGACTTCGGTGCCGAGGTCGGCGGCGAGCTCGGACGAACGGCCGAGCAGATAGTCGCCGGCCAGGATGGCGCGCAGGTTGCCCCACTCCGCGTTGACGCTCTTGACGCTGCGTCGTGTGGTGGCGTCGTCCATGACGTCGTCGTGGTAGAGCGACCCGATGTGGACGAGTTCGACCGCGCAGCCGCCCCGGACGACCTCGATCGAGGCGGCGGCGCCGGTGGGATCGAGCACGGAGGACGCGGCGATCGAGAACCCGGGGCGGACCCGCTTGCCGCCGGCGAGAATCAGGTGGCTGGCGATCTCGGTGAGGAAGTCGCCCTCCGACGCCACGACGCGGAGCAACTCCTGTTCGACCCGCTTCAGGTCGTCTTCCATGCTCGGGAGGATGGAGAGTGGGGACGTGGCCACGCCGACACGCTACGGGAAAACCGCCCGGTCGGCGCAGCCGAGGAGTTCACAGTCGTCCCCGATCTGCCGATGAAGACAACAGGAGTTGGGCGATTCGACCGTTTCCGGACGGATCCCACCGATACACTCTCCTGAACGACCCAGACCTGGGAGGCAAATACCGATGTTCGAGCGGTTCACCGACAGGGCTCGACGAGTGGTGGTGTTGGCGCAGGAAGAAGCGCGCCTGCTCAACCACAACTACATCGGGACGGAGCACATTCTGCTCGGCCTCATCCACGAGGGCGAGGGCGTGGCCGCGAAGGCACTCGAGTCCCTCGGCATCAGCCTCGAGGCCGTGCGCAACCAGGTCGAGGAGATCATCGGTCAGGGCGGTTCCTCGCCCAGCGGCCACATCCCCTTCACCCCGCGGGCCAAGAAGGTCCTCGAGCTGAGCCTGCGCGAAGCGCTCCAGCTCGGCCACAACTACATCGGCACCGAACACATCCTCCTCGGTCTCATCCGTGAGGGCGAGGGCGTGGCGGCCCAGGTGCTCGTCAAGCTCGGCGCCGACCTCAGCCGCGTGCGCCAGCAGGTCATCCAGCTCCTCTCCGGCTACTCCGGCTCGGGGGGCAGCGGCGAGGCCAGCGGCGGCAGCGGCGGCACCGACAAGGCGGGTGCCACCGCCGGCGGTTCCGGCGGCGACAGCGCGTCCGGTTCGCTGGTGCTCGACCAGTTCGGCCGCAACCTCACCCAGCTCGCCCGCGAGAAGGGCCTCGATCCGGTGATCGGCCGTAGCCGTGAAGCCGAGCGGGTCATGCAGATCCTCTCGCGCCGCACCAAGAACAACCCCGTGCTCGTCGGCGAGCCCGGCGTCGGCAAGACCGCCATCGTCGAGGGCCTCGCCCAGTCGATCGCGGCCGACAACGTGCCCGAGACCCTCCACGGCAAGCAGCTCTACACGCTCGACCTCGGCGCCCTCGTGGCCGGGTCGCGTTACCGCGGTGACTTCGAGGAGCGCCTCAAGAAGGTGCTCAAGGAGATCAAGACCCGCGGCGACATCATTCTGTTCATCGACGAGATCCACACCCTGGTGGGTGCGGGTGCCGCCGAGGGGGCCATCGACGCCGCCTCGATCCTGAAGCCCATGCTCGCCCGCGGTGAGCTCCAGACCATCGGTGCCACCACGCTCGACGAGTACCGCAAGCATCTCGAGAAGGACGCGGCGCTCGAGCGTCGCTTCCAGAAGGTCGTCGTCGACGAGCCGACCGTGCCGCACACGATCGAGATCCTCAAGGGCCTGCGCGACCGCTACGAGACCCATCACCGCGTCACCATCACCGACCAGGCGCTCGTGGCTGCGGCCAACCTGGCCGATCGCTACATCGCCGATCGGCACCTGCCCGACAAGGCGATCGACCTCATCGACGAAGCCGGCTCGCGTCTGCGCATCAAGCGCATGGAGACCCCGCCGGAATACAAGGAGCTCGAGGCCGAGATCTCCGACGTCGTGAAGGCCAAGAAGGACGCCGTCGAGGGACAGCAGTTCGAGGAAGCCGGCCGTCTCCGCGACAAGGAGAAGGAACTCCTCGCCCGCCGCGAGGCGATGGAGGGTGAGGCCAAGGCCTCGGGCCTCGATCTCTTCGACGAGGTCGACGAGGAAGCCATCGCCGAGGTGCTGTCGCTGTGGACGGGCATTCCCGTCTACAAGCTCACCGAGGAGGAGACCGAGAAGCTCCTGCGCATGGAGGACGAGCTCCACAAGCGGGTCATCGGCCAGGAAGACGCCATCAAGGCCGTGTCCCAGGCGATCCGCCGCACCCGGGCCGGGCTCAAGGACCCGAAGCGCCCGAGTGGCTCGTTCATCTTCCTGGGCCCGTCGGGCGTCGGCAAGACCGAGCTCGCCAAGACCCTCGCCGAGTTCCTGTTCGGCGACGAGGCGTCGCTGATCAGCCTCGACATGTCGGAATACATGGAGAAGCACACCGTCAGCCGTCTGGTGGGTTCGCCCCCCGGCTACGTCGGTTACGAAGAGGGTGGCCAGCTCACCGAGAAGGTGCGGCGCAAGCCGTTCTCCGTCGTGCTCTTCGACGAGGTCGAGAAGGCCCACCCCGACGTCTTCAACACGTTGCTGCAGATCCTCGAAGAGGGTCGCCTGACCGACTCGCAGGGTCGTTCGGTCGACTTCCGCAACACCGTGCTGATCATGACCTCCAACCTCGGCACCGCTGATCTCCGCAAGGCGCAGATCGGCTTCGGCTCCGGCGACGAGGCCGTCAGCTACGAGAAGATGAAGGAAAAGGTCAACGACGCGCTCAAGGCGCACTTCCGACCCGAGTTCCTCAACCGCATCGACGACACGATCGTGTTCCACGAGCTGAGCCAGCCCGAGGTGCGCCAGATCGTCGACCTGATGATCAGCCGCACCGCCGTGCAACTCGGCGGGCAGGGAATGGGCCTCGAGCTCACCGATGCCGCCAAGGATCACATGGCCGACAAGGGCTACGACCCCACGTTGGGCGCTCGTCCGTTGCGTCGTGCGATCCAGCGTCTCGTCGAGGATCCGCTGTCGGAGAAGCTCCTCTACAAGGAGTTCCGCGCCGGCGAGATCATCATCGTCGACGTCGAACCGGATCCCGAGAACGACGGCGAGCTCATGGTCGTCTTCCGAGCGATCGAGGGCTTCGAGCCCCCGGAGCCCGAGTTGGCCGACGCCGTCGACGGCGGCGAGGTCTTCTAACGCCGACCGGTTCCGCCCTCCCGGGCGGTGCTGGCCACCGCGTCGTCCCCGTGGCGTCTAGTTTCGACGGAATGCGCCGGGTACGTCTACTGCTCCTGGGGATCCTGATCCTTCTTGCGAGCGCGTGCCGCGTCGACACCACGGTCGACATCGCGGTCGACGAAGACGGATCCGGGACGGTCACGGTGATCGTCGTGGCCGACGCCGCGGCGGTCGCCGCACTCCCCGACGCGCCCGACGGGCTGCGCTTCGACGACCTCGAGGCCGCCGGCTGGACGATCGACGGCCCGGATCTCGACGCGTCCGGGGCGATGACGATCTCCGTCGCCAAACCCTTCGCCGGGGTCGACGACCTGCCTCTGGTGCTGGCCGAGATCGCCCCCGAGGGCGTCTTCGTCGACGTGGTCCTCGAAAAGACCCACTCCTTCGACCGCTTCGGCCTCGCCCCGGCCAAGACCGACTATCGGCTGAGCGGCGCGGTCGACCCGAATCCGTCCCTCGAGGTGTTCACCGACGAGTTCCTGCCGGCCACGGTCGGCGTCGACAGTCGCATTCCGGAGATCGACGAGCAACGCAACGGCGACGACGTCGTCCTCGTCCGCGTCCGCCTTCCCGAGAACGAGTCGAGCGAGACGGGTGAGAAGGTCGGCGAGGCGATCGAGTGGGAGACCACCTTCGGGTCGATCGAACTGATCCAGCTCGACGCCCGGTCCTCGGTCGACGACATCCTGCCCCGGGTGTGGGCGATCGTGGCGCTCCTCGCGTTCCTGCTGTTCCTGTGGATCCTGTTGGCCCGCCTCGGTGGATTCGCGTTGGCCAAGATCCGGACCCCCAAGGGAAGGCGTCGGCGCGACGTGCGTCGCCGGCAACAGAACGCGGCGTCCCGCGCCGAGGAAGCCAACCGGCCCCGCCGCCGGATGTTGCGATTGCTCATCATCGACGTGCACGGGGTCGTGGTGCGCCCGACCGATCCGCTCGAAGGCCTCCTGCTGCCGCTGATCGTCACCGAGCAACCCGACGTCGACCCCGACCGGGTCCGGGAACTCCATCGGCGCCTGGTCCTGGGTCGAATCTCGGTCGAGGAGTTCTGGGCCGAGGTCGGTCTCGGCCCGGTGGCCGAGGAGATCGAGACGAAGTACCTGTCGTCGTTCCGGCTTGTGCCAGGGCTGCATCCGTTCCTCGACCGGATGGCCACCAGCCGCCTGCCGGTCGCGGCGATCGGCAACCAGCCGAGGGCCTGGGGCGACCGCCTCCGCCGGATGGCGGCGCTCGACGATGCCGTCGTCTCGTGGATGGTCAGCGGCGACGTGGGCTCGGTCCTGCCCGAGCCCGCCCTCTTCGAGGCGACTCGGCGCACCATGTCGGTCGACCTGTTCGACTGCTTCTACCTCTCGAACGTGCCCGAGCACCTCGACGAAGCGAAGGCGATGGGCATGGCGACCGGCCTGTTCGTGGCCGGCAACGAGAACGCCCCGGAGTCGGAGCACACGATCGTGCGCGGATTCGAGGATCTGCTCCGCAGCCGCGCCGGCTGATCCCGGGGCCCGGCCCTGTCACACCGGCCCTCTAGGGTGCGACCATGGCTCGTACGAGAACCGTCCACCGTTGCACGGCCTGCGGCGCGGCCGCCCCCAAATGGGCGGGCCGCTGCGACGGGTGCGGAGAGTGGAACACCCTCGTCGAGGAACTCGACGTCCGCGACACCCCCGCGGTGCTCGCCGGTCCCCGCACGGTTGCGCTGCCCATCGCCGAGGTCGCCGACGAATCGTCCCAGCTGCGCAGCACGGGCCTCGCGGAGGTCGATCGGGTGCTCGGTGGAGGGTTGGTGCCCGGCTCGGTCACGCTCGTCGGCGGGGAGCCCGGCATCGGCAAGTCCACACTGCTGCTCCAACTCGCCGGCTCCGTCGCCGAGGCCGGGCAGAAGGCGCTCTATGTGTCCGGAGAGGAATCGGCCTCGCAGGTGCGCAGCCGGGCCGACCGATTGGGGGCACTCCACGACGAGCTCTGGCTCGTCGGAGAGACCGTGTTGCCCCACGTCCTCGGGCATCTCGACGAGGTGAAGCCCGAGATCGTGGTCATCGACTCGATCCAGACGCTGGTCGACCCCGAGCTCAGCTCGGCCCCGGGCTCGGTGGCCCAGGTCCGTGAGTGCGCCCACCAGTTGGTGCAGGAGGCGAAGCGTCGCGGCATCGCCCTTCTCCTCGTCGGCCATGTCACGAAGGAGGGCACGCTCGCCGGCCCCCGGGTGCTCGAGCACGTGGTCGACACGGTGCTGGAGTTCGACGGTGACCGCCAGCACGGTCTTCGCCTGCTCCGTGCGTCCAAGCACCGGTTCGGTCCCACGTCCGAGGTGGGGCTCCTGCAGATGGACGAGCTGGGGCTGGCGCCGGTCGACGATCCGAGCGGCCTCTTCCTGGCCGACCGCGTCACCGGTGTGTCGGGCTCGGCGGTCGTGCCGACCGTCGACGGCAACCGCCCGTTGCTCGTCGAGGTGCAGGCGCTGGTCGCCCCCTCACAGCTCGCCACGCCGCGTCGCAGCGCGCAGGGACTCGACCAGGGGCGCCTCGCCATGTTGCTCGCCGTGCTCGAGCGTCGCGTGGGGCTCCCGGTGTCGAGCGCCGAGGTCTACGCCCTGGCCGTCGGCGGCGCCCGTATCGTCGACCCGGGTGCCGATGCCGGGTTGGCGCTCGCCGTCACGTCGTCGCTCACGGGCCATCCGTTGGCCGACGACCTCGTCGTCGTCGGTGAGGTCGGTCTCGGGGGTGAGCTCCGCCATGTCAGCCACATCAACCGTCGACTCAGCGAAGCCGCCCGGATGGGCTTTCGCCGCGCGATCGTCCCCCACGCGACCGGAGAGGCGCCCGACGGCCTGCAGATCCTTCGGGCTCCGACGCTGGCCGCCGCGGTGCAGTTGGCCGACGTCGGACCGTCGTAGCCGTCAGCGCGAACGGATCGAGAGCTGTTCGCGGTTGGTGATCACGTAGCGACGGTCGCTCTGATCGAGCCAACCGAGCTTCACGAACGAGGCGATCGCCTTGTTGACCCGCTCGCGACTGGCGCCCACCATGCCGGCGAGTTCCTCCTGGGTGATGGGCAGGGTGAATTCGTCGTTGTCGCCGGCGAGTTCGAGCAGGCGCTTCGCCGTGCGCCCGGCCACATCGAGGAACACGCTGTCGGCCAGGGTCTCGTCCATCGACCGGAGCCGCTGGGCCAGGAGCTTCACCACGTTCCACAGTTCGGCCGGTTCGGTCTCGTAGAGGGCGCGGACCGGGGCGTAGGGGATGGCCACCACGCCCGATGGTTCGAGCGCACGGGCTTCGGCGGAGCGACCGAGGCCGTCGAACAAGGGCATCTCTCCGAAGAGGTCGCCGGGTTCCATGAGGGCCACGACCGACTCCCGCCCGTCGATCGACTTGTTGGCGATCGCGATCCGGCCCGCGGTGACGATGTAGATGTGGTCCGGTTCCTCGCCCTCGGTGAACAGGACGTCGCCGCGGCGCAGTGTGCGCTCCGACGCCGCGGTGGCGATCATCGTCAGATGTTCCTCGCTGACGTCGGCGAAGAGCAGCGTGGCGCGGAGAGTGCTGGTGTCAGGCATGAGCGAGCACCACACTAGACAGGTGACCTCACCCCGTGCAGCCAAGCCGATCCGATGAGTGACCATTCGGCGGGCCCGGTGTGGACCATCGTGGTCGCGGCGGGCGCGGGTTCGCGCTTCGGCGCACCCAAGCAGTTCCTGGATCTCGCCGGCGTTCGCGTGGTCGACCGTTCGGTGGCGACCGCGGCGCGGCACAGCGCGGGCCTGGTCGTGGTGATGCCGAGCGAGCCCGTCGCGGGGATGGATCCGGTCGAGGCTCCGCCCGGTGTCGAGTTCCGTTCCGTGACCGGGGCTGCGTCTCGCACCGGCTCGGTGCGGGCCGGGCTGGCCGCGGTGCCCGAGGACGCGGCCGTCGTGCTGGTCCACGACGCCGCGAGACCGCTTGCCACGGACGAGATCTACGAACGGGTCATCGCCGCGGTGCGCGCCGGTGCCGACGCGGCAACGCCGGCGGTGCCGATCGCCGACACGCTGCGCCGCCGGGGCGGGGGAGTGGTGGACCGCGACGACGTGGTTGCGGTCCAGACACCTCAGGGATTCCGAGCGGCAGCACTGCGGCGAGCGCACCGTTCCGGTGGTGAGGCGACCGACGACGTGACCGTTGTGGAGGACGACGGTGGCACAGTGGTGGTCGTGGACGGTGATCGACGCAACCTCAAACTGACGACGCCGATCGACATGGACATCGCCGGGTTGTTCCTCGAGCTGCACGGTCAGTCGGAAGGAGCGGGTTCGTGAGCGACCCCATCCCCTTCCGGGTCGGGCAGAGCTTCGACGTGCACGCCGTCAGCGACGACCCCGCCCGCACCCTCGTGCTCGGCGGCGTCGTCTTCCCCGACGCCCCCGGGTTGGCGGGCCACAGCGACGCCGACGTGGTGGCTCATGCGTGCATCGACGCCCTGCTCGGCGCGGCCGGGCTCGGCGACATCGGCCAGATGTTTCCCGACACCGACCCGGCCTTCGCCGGCGCCGACAGCATCGAGCTCCTCCGCCGGGCCGCCGAGGCCGTGCGGGCCGAGGGTTGGCGGCCCGGCAACATCGACTGCTCGGTCGTGCTCGACCGACCCAAGATCGCCCCTGTGAAGGACCAGATGGAATCGAATCTCAGTGATGCCGCCGGCGCCCCGGTGACCGTGACCGGTCGCCGGTCCGAAGGTGTGGGTGCGCTCGGCCGGGGCGAGGGCATCGTCGCGTGGGCCGTGGCCCTGGTGGCGCGATGAGCCGCAATCCCAAGCGAGCGCCGAAGGGCGGTCCGCGAGGAGGCAAGTCCACCGCTCGGGGGAAGGGTCAGCCCCGCAATCCCCGGCCCCGCAGCGGTTCGTCGGGTGGTCGTGGCCGTGAAGGCCAGCGGGGGACCACCCCCATCCGCCCCGGCGACGTTGCTGCGGCCAAGGGCGGATCGCTCGGTGGAGACCAGGTCGAGGGCCGCCACGCCGTGCGCGAGCTGCTGCTCGCCGGCACCCGCAAGACCCGTGAGGTGGTGTTGGCCGGCGATCTCGATTCGGCTCCCATTCTCGACGAGATCATCGACCTGGCCGACGAGGCCAAGGTCACGATCACCGAGATCAGCCGGGCCAAGTTCGAGTCGATGACCCGCACGGAAGGCAGTCAGGGTGTGCTGGCGCTGGCCCAACCACTGCGCCCCACGCCCCTCGAGGATCTGCTCCAGCCCGGCTACGACGGGACGAAGCCCTTCCTCCTCCTGCTCGACGGCATCACCGATCCGGGCAATCTCGGTGCGATCCTGCGGACCGCGGAGTGCGCCGGTGTCACCGGCGTCGTGCTGCCGCGCCATCGCGCCGCCCATGTCACCCCGACGGTGGCGAAGGCGGCGGCCGGTGCGGTCGAGCATCTGCCGATGGCGCTCGTGGCCGGTCTGCCTGCCGCGATGAAGACCCTCAAGAGCGCGGGGGTGTGGACGGTCGGGCTCGATGCAGGCGGTGATCGGCCGATCCACGACCTGCCGGTGGCCGATGAGCCCGTCGCGCTCGTGCTCGGCGCAGAAGGCCCCGGCCTCTCACGCCTCGTTCGGGAGCGGTGCGACACCGTCGCCTCGATCCCGCTGCTCGGAGTGCTCGACTCGCTCAACGTGTCGGCGGCCGCCGCAGTGGCGTGTTTCGAGGTCGTTCGGCGGCGCAGCGAAGGCTGAGTACCGGTCGTCGGGAGCCCGAGACAGGGATCGAACCTGCGACCTGCTGTTTACAAGACAGCTGCTCTACCAACTGAGCTACTCGGGCGTACGGGACAGGTTAGAGGCCACCCGGCTCCACCCATGCCCCCGTTTCTGCAAGGCTGTGCGGATGGAGCTCACCGAGGGCGAACGCGCAATGCTCGATTTCGAGCGATCGTGGTGGACCGAGCCCGGTCCGAAGGACGTCGCGATCAACGAACGTCTCGAGATGTCGACGACGCGCTATCACGAACTGCTCAACGAGCTCATCGATCGACCCGAGGCCGAGGACCACGATCCGCTCGTCGTCCGGCGGCTTCGCCGCATGCGTGACCGGCGCCGCCGCTCACGGGCCGAACACGTGGGCGCGACCAGCGAGGAGCACAGCTGATGACTGCACCAGGGCGTTATGCCGCATCCGACGGATCGTTCGCGAAGTCGGCCGGTTCGGCCGCGGCACGCGGCGGGGTCCTCATCGCGATCGCGATCATCATCGGCTTCGCGTTGCTGGCCTGGGGCTTCGACGGTGGTGACGACGATGCCACCGCCGGCGGCGGATCGACCCAGGACGACCAGACCGACACGGGCGACAACGGCGACGGCGACACGACCACCACGGTGCCCGACGACAGCGGCGACGGCGACTCGACCACCACGGTGCCCGACGACGGCACCGGCGACAACGGCGACGGCGACACGACCACGACCACGCCGGCCGAGCTCGACGATCCATCTTCGATTCGGGTCGCGGTGCTCAACGGCACCGACGTGGGCGGCCTCGCCGGCCTGCGCCGCGACACCCTGGTCGCTCTCAACTATGTCGCCACCGCCGGCAACGCCGCCGGGCGACCCGACATCACTGATTCGAAGGTCTACTTCGTGACCGGCTTCGCCGATGAGGCCGCAGTGGTGGCCGAGGCGCTGTCGGGGCCGGCCAGCGTGCTCGAGCTCGCCCCCGACGACCTCGCGTCACTCGAGGACGGCGAACTGGCCGAGGCCGCTTCCGCCGACATCATCGTGGTTCTGGGCACCGACGACGCCTTGAAGTGACGTCCCCTTCGCTCGCCGCCTTCGGGCGGGCGCCCTCACGCGCCGGACTCTTCCTCGACTTCGATGGCGTCCTCGCCGACATCGCGCCCGAACCGGACGCCGCGGTGATCCGCCACGGTGTGGACGCCTTGTTGGTGGCGCTGAGCGCGAAGCTCGGCCGCGTGGCGGTGATCTCCGGCCGCCCGGTCGCCTATCTCGATGCGATGGTGCCGGCCGAGGTCGATGTGGTCGGGCTCTACGGGCTCGAGTGGCGGCGTCGGGGCGTCCACCACACCCTGCACGAGGCGGAGGCCTATCGCGACACGGTGGCCGAGATGGTCGCCGATGCCGAGGCGACGTTCGGTCCCGATGTCGTGGAACCGAAGGGCCTTTCGCTGACCATCCACTATCGCCGCGACGACGCCTTGGCCGCCCCGATGCGGGCGTGGGTGATCGACCAGGCCGAACGCACGGGAATGGAACAGCGGCCGGCCAAGCGATCGTTCGAGCTGCACCCTCCGATCGCCCGCGACAAGGGGACCGCCCTCGTCGAGCTGGCCGAGGACCTCGATCCTGTCGCGTACTTCGGTGACGACCTGGGCGACCTGCCGGCGTTCGACGGCCTCGATCGTCTGGATCAGCACGGCGTGGCCACCCTGCGGGTGGCGGTCGACTCGCCCGAAGTGCCCCCGATCCTGCGTCAGCGGGCCGATCTCGTCGTCGACGGTCCGGCCGGGGCCGAGGCGCTGTTGCGCGAGATCCTGGCCGTCGCCGAATCCGCGGGCTGAAACCCGACGTCAGTCGGGGTCGGGGGTGACACCGACCGCGGCGAGCTGGTCGGCCAGCCAGTCGGCCGGGCCTCTCTCCTCGGCCCGCCGTCGCAACTCCGTCGCGGTGCGCGTCCTCGTCGACGCGTCCATGTCGAGCGCCTCGGCGAGGGCATCGGCCTGGTCGGCGATGTCGTAGGGGTTCACCGAACGCACCGTGCCGGCGAGCACATCGTGCACGCCCGCCTCACGGCTCAGGACGACGGTGCCATCGCGCTCGTTCACGAGTGGCCCCTCTTCGGCGACGAGGTTCAGTCCGTCGCGGATGGGGTTCACCAGCAACACGTCGTAGCGGCGAAGGTGGGCGACGGACTTCGGGAAGTCGTCGACGAGGTCGAGCTCGATCGGCTGCCAATCCGGCGTCGCCCATCGGCGGTTGACGACGTCGGCCAGCGCCTCGATCTCGGATCGGTAGGCCAGGTACTCCGGAAGGCCCTCACGGCTCGGGTAGCCGAGGGCGCGGAACACGACGGTGCCCCGGAGGTCGGGGCGATTGCGCAGCATGGTGTCGTAGGCCCGAAAGCCGCGGAGGAGGTTCTTCGAGAGCTCGATGCGATCGACCCGCACGATGAGCCGACGCGAGCCGAGCTCGGTATCGATCCGGTCGACCTCGTCGCCACAGCGCTCTGACGCGGCGACCCCGCGGATGTCGGCCGCGTCGGGGGCGAGGGGTGAGACGAAGGTCGCGGCGTCGTCGATGCCGGCGATCTCGGCACACCCGGCTCGGAAGTCGCGAGCCCACCGCTCGGAGTGGAAGCCGCAGGCGTCGTGGCCCGCCATGCCCTCGAGCAGCTCGACGGCCAGGTCGTGGGGGAGGACCCGCATGAGGTGCGGTGGTGCGAACGGGGTGTGGGAGAAGTGCACCGATCGGAGATCGGGCCGGCGTTCCCGCAGCAGGGGACCGAGCAGGGCGAGGTGGTAGTCCTGGACGAGCACGACCGCGCCTTCGGGCGCTTCCTCGACGACGACATCGGCGAACGCGTGGTTGTAGCGCCGATAGGCCGCCCATGCGGTGCGGAACCCCGCATCGATGATCGGTCGGCGGCTCAGGTCGTGGAGTCCGTGGTGGAGGAACCAGAGCATCGAGTTGCACACGCCGTCGTAGGCCTGGGCAAGGGTCTCGGGGTCGATCGCGAGGGTGCGGGCGCGGAGTCCGTCGGCCTCGATGACGCCTCGGGAGGCGGCGGTTCGGTCGGCATCGCTCAGGGCGGCGGCGATCCACAGGGCGTCGGTGTCGGCGACCAGGGGGGCCAGGCCCGACACCAGGCCACCACCACCGCGGGTGGCGACCAGCTCCCCGCCGTCGTCTCGAAACGACAGCGGACCACGGTTCGACACGAGCACGACGGGAGACGGCACGCCCCAACGCTAGTGGCCCGTGGCGTCGGTCCCCGGGGTTGTGGTGCACCATGGGGCCATGCGCGTCGTGGTCTGTTCCGACAAGTTCCGCGGGACTGCGTCGGCGCGATCGGTGGGCGATGCGGTGGCGGTGGCGGTGCATGCCGCCGGCGGTGAGTGCGTGGTGCAGCCGATGGCCGATGGCGGCGAAGGCACGCTCGACGCGTTCGGTGGGGCGAATCGTTCCTCGATCGTGACCGGACCACTCGGCGAACCGATCGATGCCGGTTGGGCCCTTCGCGACCAGGTCGCCGTCATCGAGATGGCGCGAGCGTCGGGGCTCGTGCTCGCGGGCGGGGCCGAGCACAACGACCCGATGGAGGCGACGACGGCCGGCACCGGTGAACTCATCGCTGCGGCAGCGGAGGCCGGGGCGCGCCGGATCATCGTCGGCCTGGGCGGTTCGGCGACGACCGACGGCGGACTCGGTGCCCTGCGGGCCATGGCGCCGCTCGCCCGGTATCGGGGCGTGTCGATCGAGGCGGCCTGCGACGTCAGGACCGGCTTCGTCGATGCGGCCGAGGTGTTCGCTCCCCAGAAGGGCGCAAGCCGGGCGCAGGTGGCGATGTTGCGTCGGCGACTCGAGCGGCTCGCCCAGGTCTATGCCGAGGAGCACGGGGTCGACGTGCGGGAGCTCGAACGCAGTGGTGCCGCGGGCGGCCTCGGCGGGGCGCTCGCCGTTGCCGGTGCAGCCTTGACCGACGGATTCACACTCATCGCCGAGGCGGTGGAGCTCTACGACCTGATCGAGTCGGCCGATCTCGTGATCACGGGCGAGGGAAAGCTCGACGCCACCTCGTTCGAGGGCAAGGTGGTGGGTGGTGTCGCGGATCTGGCCGCTGCCGCCGGCGTCGAGGCGGTGGCCATCGTCGGTCGGGCCGATCAGGGCCTCGAGTCGCCGATCCCGGTCGTCGACCTCTCCTCACGCTTCGGTGAGCAGAAGGCGATGACCGCCACGCTCGATTGCATCACGACCGCAACCGGGGAGTTGCTCGACTCAGCGTGAGCCCTTGGCGCCGATGATCCACCCGGCGACCGCGACGACCACGACGACCACGAGGGCGAACTTGATCGTGCCCACCACTGCGCTGATGACCCACTGGACGAGCGAGAGTGCGCCGAAGATCGCCAGCGCACCGATCGCCACCCGCGCCGGCATCGAGATGCCCTGGCGCTTCGGCGCGTGCTGCTGTCGCTCGATCTCCACGGGCCCAGGCTAGATCACCCGTCGCTCGTGATCTCCGCGGCTCCGTTGCGCAGGGTGATGATCGCATCGGCGATGTTGAGGAGTTGGTCGCCGGTGTCGCCGTTGCGGGCGAGTGCCTCGTCGAGCGCGACCCGGGCGTTCTCGTGGTGGGCGCCGCTGAGTTTGCCCACGAGTTCGGCGAGGCGGTCGTGCGCAACGGCGCGGGAATCGAGATTCATGGTCATCTCCTGACGAGCGGTTCGTTCTGGGGCGGGGCGGGGCTGTGGCGACCGAGCCGGGGCCCGGATGCCGTACCCGAAGCATCGGGACGTCGGACCCCGCGCTGAAGTGGCGATTTCGCGGATTCCCGGCGCTGCCCCCGGGGTCGGCGTTGGAGCCCGGGGCCTTATCCCGATAAGGTTGGTCGGGATTTGCCGGTTTCGTGACCGGCGTCGATTCGCCAATGACTGGAGCAGCCCCATGAGCGTCACCGTTCGAGTTCCCACCACCCTGCGTACCCTCACCGCCGGTGAGGCGGAGATCGCGGTCGAGGGCGCGACGGTCGCCGACGTGCTCGACAACCTCGAGGGTGTCCATCCCGGGTTCAAGGAGCGGATCCTCGACGATGAGGGTTCGCTGCGCCGGTTCGTGAACGTGTTCGTGAGCGACGACGACGTCCGCTTCCTCGACGGTCTCGGCACGGCGGTGCCCGCCGGCGAGACCCTGAGCATCGTCCCGGCCGTCGCGGGCGGCTGAGTCCGTCCGCGTGGTTGCGAAATCTTTCGCCTCCGGGTTGAATTAGCAGTCTCGGTACGAGAGTGCCAACGACCCGCTTTCCGGAGGAATGATGGCCAAGACCATTCAGTTCGATGAGGAGGCCCGCCGTGGCCTCGAAAAGGGAATGAACCAGCTGGCTGACGCGGTTCGCGTCACCCTCGGTCCGAAGGGCCGAAACGTCGTGCTCGAGAAGAAGTGGGGCGCTCCCACGATCACCAACGACGGTGTCTCGATCGCCAAGGAAATCGACCTCGAAGACCCCTACGAGCGCATCGGCGCCGAGCTGGTCAAGGAAGTCGCCAAGAAGACCGACGACGTTGCCGGCGACGGCACGACCACTGCCACGGTCCTGGCCTGGTCGATGGTGCGTGAGGGTCTGCGCAATGTCGCGGCGGGGGCCAACCCCATGTCGGTGAAGCGAGGCATCGAAGCCGCCGTCGAGGCCGCTGTCGCCTCGATTCGCGACAACGCCCAGGACGTGTCGGAGAACAAGGAACAGATCGCCAACGTCGCGGCGATCTCGTCGGCCGATCCCGAGATCGGCGCCACGATCGCCGAGGCGATCGACAAGGTCGGCAAGGACGGCGTGATCACCGTCGAAGAGGGTCAGACCTTCGGTCTCGATCTCGACTTCGTCGAGGGCATGCGGTTCGACAAGGGCTACATCTCGCCCTACAGCGTCACCGACACCGAGCGCATGGAAGCCGTGCTCGAGAACCCCTACATCCTCCTCGTGGGTTCGAAGATCACCGCGGTGCGCGACCTCGTGCCGGTGCTCGAGAAGGTCATGCAGTCGAGCCGTCCGCTCCTGATCGTGGCCGAGGACGTCGAGGGCGAGGCGCTCGCCACGCTGGTCGTCAACAAGATCCGCGGCACGTTCACTTCGGTCTCGGTGAAGGCTCCCGGGTTCGGCGAACGCCGCAAGGCCATGCTGCAGGACATCGCCATCCTCACCGGTGGTCAGGTGATCAGCGAAGAGGTCGGGCTGAAGCTCGACGCCGCCACGCTCGACATGCTGGGCGAGGCCCGCAAGGTGGTCGTCACCAAGGACGAGACCACGGTGATCGAGGGCGCCGGCGACAACGCCGATGTGCAGGGTCGGATCAACCAGATCAAGGCCGAGATCGACAACACCGACTCCGACTACGACCGTGAGAAGCTCCAGGAGCGTCTCGCCAAGCTGTCGGGCGGCGTCGCCGTGCTCAAGGTCGGCGCGGCCACCGAGGTGGAGCTCAAGGAGAAGAAGCACCGCATCGAAGACGCGGTGTCGACCACCAAGGCCGCGATCGAGGAAGGCGTGGTCGCCGGTGGCGGCACGACCCTCATCCGGGCCCAGGCTGCCGTCAACGCGATGGTTTCCAGCATCGCCGATCCCGACGAGCAGGTCGGTGCCAAGATCGTGTCGAAAGCCCTCGAGGGTCCGCTCACCCAGATCGCCGTCAACGCCGGCATGGAGGGTGGCGTGATCGTCGACAAGGTCCGCAACCTCGAGGGCAACATGGGCCTCAACGCGGCGACGGGCGAATACCTCGACCTCGTCGAGGCGGGCATCATCGACGCCGCCAAGGTGACTCGTTCGGCGCTGCAGAACGCAGCATCGATCGCGGCGCTGTTCCTCACCACCGAGGCGGTCGTCGCCGACGCACCGGAAGAGGGCGGGATGCCCGGCATGCCCGACATGGACTTCTGAGCGGCGTTTCGCGCTGACACCCGAACGGCCCCGCTTCGGCGGGGTCGTTCGTCGTTTTCGCCGGCCGTGCCGGGCGACGTCCGGGGTAACTCGGTAGCGTGCGAGGCGATGAGCAGCGGCCCGGAACTTCATGCATCGTGCGAGGCCCTGGCCCCGCTGGTCGGCACCTGGCGTGGCCCTGGGGAGGGGCACTACCCGACCATCCCCGACTTCTCGTATCTCGAGGAGTTGACGTTCGGTCACGTCGGCAAGCCGTTCCTCTCGATGACGCAGCGGACGCGCGACCCGAAGACCGATGCACCGCTCCACAGCGAGGTCGGCTACCTGCGTCCGCAACCGCATGCCGCCATGGAGCTGGTCCTCACCCAGCCGACCGGTGTGGTCGAGATCCACATCGGGTCGGTTGCCGAGGTCGGCGGGTCGGTGGTGGTCGATCTGCGGACCGAACGCGTCGAGGGTACGCGCACGGCGAAGCCGATCTCCGAGGTGCGGCGTCGGATCGAGGTGGTCGGCGACGACCTGGTCTCCGAGATGTGGATGGCCGCGATGGGCCAGCCCTTGACCCACCACCTCCGCGCCGAGCTGACCCGGGCCTAGCGCTCGAGCCGGGGCACGATCTCGTCGACGAAGAGACGGATCTGTTCCAGGTCCGGCCCGAACGGCAGGATCAGCAGCGAGTCGGCGCCGGCATCGATGATCGTCTGGAGTTCGGCCGCGGCTTCCGCGGGGTCGGAGGTCACCACCGCGAATCCGTCGGGAACGTCGGGTGGCAGCAGGTCGATGTCGCCGCAGTAGAACCCGGTGAACACGGCGAGGTGGTGCGGGCGGTGGTGCTCGGCGGCGGACCGTCCCTGTTCGATCGAGGCCCGCGCGGCGCGGAGCTGAGTGGGGTCGAACCCTTCGGCGAGCAGCGTGCCGTCGGCGATCTCGCCGGCCAGGCGCAGCGACTTGGGACCGGTGACCCCGGCGAACACGGGCACGGGGTCGGGCGGGGGGAAGACGAGCTCGATGTCGGCGAGGTCGGTGTAGCGGCCGGCATAGTCCACGCGGTCGCCGGCGAGGATCTCGGTCGTGGCCTCGATCGTCTCCCGCAGCAGGGTGAGGGGCGAGTCGACGTGCTCGCCGATCTGTTGCAGCCAGGCCGGTACCCCGTGGCCGATCCCGCCGATGAGTCGACCCGGGTGGAGGCGGGCGACGGTCGCCCACTCCATGGCGAGGGCAGCGGGGTTGCGGAAGGGTGCCGGCGCGATGCCGTGGCCGATGAGCGGACGCCCACATGCGTCGTTGTCCGTTGCCGCGAGAACGGCCATCAGCTGGCTGATACCGCCGGCCCAGTTCAGGTCCTCGATGATCCAGAGTTCGTCGAGTCCGGGCGCGGCTCCGGCTGCGAGCGCCGGCACCTCCTCCGGTGCGACGGTGCGAGTGATCACTGCGCCGACGCGGGTCATGGCGGCACGCTAGTCGTAGCCTTCCCAGCGTGGCCCCGAGAACACGAAGCGAACCGCGTCTCGTCCGCCGGATCACGGCGACGGGCGAGGGCGCGTCCGACGCGGCGATGGTGGCCTGTGAGGAGCCGATGGCGATCGAGCTCGACGGTACGAGGGTGGCGACCACGATGCGCACGCCGGGCGACGACTTCGAGCTGGCGGTCGGTTTCTGTCACAACGAAGGCCTTCTCGCCGGTCACCCGGTGCTCGACGTGTCGTACTGCCGGGATGGTGACGGGGGGAACGCGTTCAACATCGTGCAGGTCGTGACGGGCGGCAAGGCCCCGACGCCGGTGCCGCGGCTGGCGATGACGACGTCGTCGTGCGGTTTCTGTGGGACCGACGACATCGACGAGCTCGCCACCCGCCTCGATCCGGTGGCCGGGGAGCGTCTCGGGTGGGATCTCCTCGCTGCGGCACCGGCGCTGCTGCGCGAACGACAGGGCTTGTTCGAGACGACGGGAGCGGTGCATGCCGCCGGGGTGATCGAACCCGATGGATCGGTGTCGCTCGTGCGCGAAGACGTCGGCCGCCACAACGCGGTCGACAAGCTCGTCGGTCGGCGACTGCTCGACGGCGCCGTGCCGCTCAACGGTTGCGGCGTGGTGGTGAGCGGTCGGGCCAGTTTCGAACTCGTGCACAAGGCGTGGGCCGCCGGCTTCCGAGCACTGGTCGCCGTCAGCGCGCCGACGGCGCTGGCCGTGGTGACGGCCGAGCGGGCCGGCCTACAGTTGGCCGGCTTCGCCCGTGACGGAACGCTCACGATCTATGGCGAGGGCTAGTCGCTCTCGCGTCCGGGGATCTCGAGATAGCGCTCCCAGGCCTGCAGGCCGAGGCTGAGCACGAGCGTCAGCGTCACGTAGATCACGGCGAGGATGAAGAACGACTCACGGATGCGGAACGACGACCCGCTGTAGATCCGTGCTTCCTGGGTCAGCTCGTTGACCGCGAGGACCGAGACCAGCGAGGTGTCCTTCATCAGCGCGATGAAGTCGTTGCCGAGGGCGGGGAGGGCGTTGCGCAGGGCTTGGGGCAAGGTGATGTGGCGGGTGACCTGGAGGCGACTGAGGCCGACGGCCCGGCCGGCCTCGATCGTGCCGCCGTCGACCGACTGGATGCCGGCGCGGAACACCTCGGCGATGAATGCGGCGTAGAAGAGCGTGAGCGCGGCGGCGCCCCGCCACATCATGTCGATGTCCCTGGTCTTGATGCCGATCAGGTCGGCGAAGTCCTTCGTGAGGACGAAGGCGACGACGAAGATGAACACGAGCATCGGCATGCCCCGGACGAACTCGATGTACACGCGGGCCACGGTGTTGATGACCCGGTTCGCCGAGAGCCGGCCCATCCCGATGAAGAGGCCGAGCGGCATGGCGATCAGGAAGCTGACCACCGTGAGCTGGAGGGTCGTCTTCAGCCCGGGGATGATCTCCTCGAAGGCGTCCTGGTAGTCCTGGTTCGTGATGATCGCGAAGATCATCAACCCGATGATTCCCAGCATCACCCAGAGCCAGGCCGACTCGCCGCGCCGGCGTTCGAGCCGGTGGCGGTTGGCGATCGGTTCGGCGTCGACGGTCGGCTCAGCCATGTTCATTCCCCCCCGAAAAGCAGAGTGCGCCGGGCGTTTCCGCCCGGCGCACTCTCTCACTTCATTTGCGGTTTCGCTCGATCAGCCTTCGATGTCGTCGTAGGTGACGGTGAAGGCGTCGGTGAAGTACTTCTCACCGAGTTCGTCGAGGAACCCGCTCGAGCGCATCTCGTCGATCGCCGCGTCGACGGCGGGGATGAGCTCACTGTCGAGCGGGAAGATGAAGCCCAGCGGATCCGCCTGGAGCGCGTCGTCGACGAGCTTTACAGCGTCGGCGTTCTCGCCCACGTAGCCCTGGCCGGCGGCGTCGTCGATGATCACGGCATCGACATCGCCGTTGACGAGCGCCTGGACGGCGAGGCCGAACTGGTCGAAGGCCGAGATGCGGTCGTCGCCACCGAGCAGCGACTCGGCGAGCTCGAAGTTGGTCGTGCCGACCTGGGTCCCGATGAGGGCATCGCCGTTGATGATGTCGTCGGCGTTCGAGAAGCGGTCGTCGTCGATTCCGACGATGAACTTCTGATCCACGGTCATGTAGGCCTGCGAGTACGCAACGATCTCCTTGCGTTCGTCGGTGATCGAGATGCCGTCGGCGGCCGTGTCGATCTCGCCCTGGGCGACCTGGTCGATGACCGCCGGCCAACCGGCGACGACGAACTCGGCCTCGCAGTTGGCGATGCGGCAGATCTCACGCCAGGCGTCGTAGTCCCAGCCCTGGCCCTCGGACTCGCCGGCGGGCACGTAGTTGAACGGCAGGTAGGCGTTTTCGACGCCGACGGTGACGGTGCGGCCGCCGAGGTCGGTGCCCGAGATGGCTTCACCGCTGTCGTCGTCGTCGCCGCAGGCGGCGGCGAGCAGGCCGACGGCCAGCAGTACTGCGAAGAGCCGTACGAAGCGGCTGCGCTTGGTGGTCATTTGGTCTTCCTCCTCCAGCTGGCAGATCTCTGCCAAAACAAGTGGGGAAAGCCTACCCGGTATCTTGGCCCGCGTACTCCGCGAGGCGTTCGTAGAGCGGCATCGCCTCGGCGAGGACCGCCCGCAGATTCTCGGGGATCTCCCGTGTCGGCGACCGATACGGGGCGAATCCGGTCGACGTGTGCACATTGTCGTACCAGTGCGGGGCCCAGACCCCGTCCTCGGGCTTCGGGCCGGCCGGCCAGGACAGCATCGCGGGGTCGAAGTCGATGCCGACGTGCTCGCACACCCCGGTGAGTACCCCACCGGGGTCTTGGCGCAGGGCTCGCGACTCGATCACGAGGGGCCGACCGCCCTCGGCCAGTACGGCGTCGAGGAGCTCGACAGACTCGACGAGGCCCGTGTCGGTCAGGTCGCACTCGGGCAGCTGCACCGACAGCGAGGCCAGCATCTCGCGCGGATCACGGGTGAGGATGATGTTCTCGGTGTGGGCGAGATGGCTCCGGTCGACCCCGCGGAGGTGGTGGGCCATCTGTTTGACGTAGAGCACGGGTGTCGGGCAGGGGCCGAGGATGACGTCGCGGATCACCTCATCGGGGTCGGTCGACTGGCTGGCGAGCACCTCTGCGACGCCGGGGTGAGAGCGATCGTCATTGCTCAGGTAGTGGGCGTAGAGGGGCTCGTCGACGACCGTGGTGTCGGCCCGCTGGCGCCACGAATACATCAGCGCAGTCGAGATGTTGCGCGGCCCCGACCAGCACTGGATGCGCGTGACCCCGTCACCCATGGGTGACGTTTGCCGCGATCTCGGCCTCGTAGAGCTCACGGAGGTGAACGGTCATCGGACCCTGGTTGCCGTCGGCGATGGTGCGCCCGTCGATGGTGTGCACCGGGGTCAGACCCCCGAAGGTGCCGGTGACGAAGGCCTCGTCGGCCGCGTAGACGTCGGTGAGCGAGAACGGCGCCTTGTGCACCGGGATGCCGGCCGCCTCTGCGACCTCGCAGATCAGGGCCGAGGTGATGCCGTTGAGGTTGTACTGCCCGGTCGCCGTCCACACCTCGCCGCGTTTGATGATGAAGAAGTTGGTGGCGTTGCAGGTGGCGACGGCCCCGGTGGGGTCGAGCATGAGCGCCTCGTCGGCGCCGGCCTTCGTCGCCTGGATCAGGGCGATGACCTCGTGGAGCTTCGAGTGGCAGTTGAGCTTCTGGTCGAGCGTGTCGGGCGGGGGACGGCGCACCGTCGCGGTGAAGAGCGAGATGCCGCGATCGCGCACCTCGGGATCGGCGGCCTTGTGCTCGGCGATGATCACGATGTTGGGGCCACCGACATTGTTGGAGGGATGCTGCGACGGCGTCTTCTTGTCGCCCCGCGTGACCATGAGTCGGATGTGGACCATGTCGTCCATCCCGTTGCGGTCGACGGTCTCGCGGAGCGCGGCGGTGATCCCGGCCCGGTCGAGGCCGATGTCGAGATCGATGGCGGCGGCGCTGGCAAAGAGCCGATCGAGATGGCGGTCGAGGTGGGCGAACACGCCGTGATGGAGTCGGATGCCCTCCCAGATGCCGTCCCCCACGAGGAAGCCGCTGTCGAAGACCGAGATCTTGGCCTCGTCCCTCGGGAAGAACTCGCCGTTGATGTAGATCTCGACCGTGGCGTTGCGCTCGTCGGCCAATGCCTGGTGGGTGCTTCTGGACATGGGCCGACGCTAGCTCTGCCGGACCGCCTCCCTAGACTTCGACCATGCTCGATCCCGTGACCACTTCGCAGGGCGTGGCCGTCGTCCACCTCTTCTGCGAGCGCACCCCCGACACCGACGACGCTGCCGTCATCGCCGCCGTGCAGGCGGCCCAGGCCGACGAGGTGCAGGTGGTGACCGTGGCCGTGCTCGGCCACAAGGCATCGCTGTGCTTCATGGCCCTGCACGCCGACGGGTGGAAACTGCGCGACCTCCAGACCGGCCTGGTCGCCGCCGGACTCATGGTGGTCGACAGCTTCGTGTCGATCACCGAACTCTCAGAGTACGCCCAGGGTCTGCCCGAGGAGATGGCCAACATGCGCCTCTACCCCGAGCTCCCGCCCGAGGGGAAGCACGCCTGGTGCTTCTACCCCATGACCAAGCGGCGCAACGCCGACCAGAACTGGTACGACCTGCCCTACGACGACCGCAAGGCGCTCATGATGGAGCACGGCACATCGGGCCGGCAGTTCGCGGGGCGCATCGTGCAGCTCATCACCGCGTCGACCGGTCTCGACGACTGGGAGTGGGGCGTCACCCTGTTCGGCGTCAAGCTCGACGACCTGAAGGACACCGTCTACACGATGCGCTACGACACGGCCTCCGCGATCTACGCCGAGTTCGGCGCGTTCTACACGGGCATGGTCGGCCCTGTCGAGGAGATCGTCGGTCGAACCGCCTGAGAGCACTGTGGCCGAACAACCACGGAAAGTGACCAGAATCGGTCGGGTCTGCCTCTTTCGCGCAGGACCCGACCTACACTTCTCCGATCAAGCAATCCGGCTGCGTGGAGCCGCTCTTCCGCGCACGATCCCAATGGAGGGGAATCACCCAATGAAGCTTTCACGCAAGCTCCTCATGCTGCTTGCCGTGCTGCTCTCGTTCTCGCTCGTCGCCGCCGCATGTGGCGACGACGACGAAGGCGACGCAGGCGACGGCGGCGACACCGAACTCGGCACCATCGTGGTCGAGGCAGGCACCGAAGTGCAGATCCGTTCGCTCAACGCCATCACCGGCGATGTGGCGTTCCTCGGTATCCCGAACCAGGCGGCCATCGAGCTCGCCGTCGAGGACTACGGCCAGATCAAGGGCTTCGACGTCACCTCGGGCGAAGGTCTCGACGACCTCTGCTCAGCTGAGGGTGGCCAGGCTGCCGCCCAGCAGATCGTCGCCGACGAGCAGGTCGCCGGTGTCATCGGCACCTCGTGCTCGGGTGCGGCTGCTGCCGCTGCGCCGCTGATCGGTGAGAACGGCCTCGTGATGATCTCCGGATCCAACACCTCGCCCGACCTCACGTCGGATCTCCAGGGGAATGCCGCCATCAGCTACGCCCCCGGTTACTACCGCACGGCGCACAACGACCTCTTCCAGGGCGCGGCCATGGCCGACTTCGTCTACAACGATCTCGGTCTCACCACTGCGGCCGCCATCCACGACGGCGACCCCTACACCCAGGGTCTCGCCCAGGCGTTCTCCGATGCCTACGAAGCGCTCGGTGGCGAGATGGTCGGCTTCACCGGTGTGAACAAGGAAGACACCGACATGGTGCCGGTCCTCACCGAGGTCGCTGCGCAGAGCCCGCAGGCGCTGTTCTTCCCGATCTTCCAGCCGGCTGGTGACTTCATCGCCGATCAGGCTGCCGGCGTGAGCGGCCTCGAGGACACGCAGCTGCTCGCAGCCGACGGCCTTTTGGTCGACGGTTTCCTCGAGCTGCCGCAGTCCGAGGGCATCTACTTCTCGGGCCCCGACACCCGCTTCGGCGAGAACGTCAACGCGTCGACGGGCAAGACCGCCGCCGAGGTGCTCGCTGCCTATGAAGCGAAGGTCGGCGAGCCGCCGTCCGCTGCCTTCTGGGGTCACAGCTACGACGCCACCGCCATGCTGCTCGACGCGATCGACGCGGCCAGCGAGCTCGACGGCGACGGCAACCTCGTCATCGACAAGGCCGCGATCCGCGAGTACCTCAATGGCATCTCGGGTTACTCCGGCCTCATCGGCACCATCAACTGTGACGAGTTCGGTGACTGCGGTTCGCAGAAGATCACCATCGTCAAGCACGACGACTCGACTGACATCGAGGCCTCCAAGACCAACGTGGTCTTCGAGTACGCCCCGGCGTAGTCGTCTGATCTGACGAGGGCCCCGTCTCCGCGAGGAGACGGGGCCCTTTGCGCTTTTCTGTCTGTGTCATCAGCGCGATGAATGGGTTAGCCTCTGGCCTTTCCTGGTGACCACGGGGGGATCCTTGACCACTGCGATGCGAGCCAGACACGCGCCACGAACGCGTGTCGACTGGTTCCTCACGTTCCTTCGCCTTGCCCTGACCGCGCTCGTGACCGTCGGCCTGCTGGCGTTCATCGGCCAGCAGATCGACCCCGACAACTTCTTCGCTCGCGCCGTCAACGACGACGCGTCGCGTCTGTCGTGGGAGTCGATCAAGGACCTCGTGGTCTCGGGCCTTTCCCAGGGCGCCATGTATGGACTGATCGCCCTCGGCTACTCGATGGTCTACGGCGTACTCGGGTTCATCAACTTCGCGCATGGCGAGGTGTTCATGGTCGGGGCCATGACGGGGATGATCACCTCCAACAAGCTCGCCGACGGCGGGCTCTGGGAGAGCAACTTCGTCCTCGCGATCCTCATCGCCATCATCGTCTCCGTGCTCTGCTCGACGATGACGGCGGTCGTCATGGAACGGGTGGCCTACCGCCCCCTTCGCGGCTCTCCGCGGCTGATTCCGCTGATCACCTCGATCGGCGTCTCGTTCTTCATCCAGTACACCTCGGCCCTCCTGCTCGGCCCGGGCGCCAAGAGCTATCCCCAGCTTCCCGACTGGCTCCGCGACGACATCTCGTGGCTGGGCATCGAGGGGAAGAAGATCGTGGTGCTCGTGGTCGCCGCCGTCTCGATGGCCGGACTCTGGTACCTGGTCGAGCGGACGAAGACCGGCAAGGCCATGCGGGCGGTCGCCGAGGACAAGGAGATCGCCTCTCTGATGGGCATCGACGTCGACCGCACCATCGTGACGACGTTCGCGGTCGGTGGCGCCATGGCCGGTGTGGCCGGGATTCTCTGGGGCATTCTCTTCGGCTCCGTCACCGAGTTCACGGGCTTCCTGCCGGGCATCAAGGCGTTCAGCGCCGCCGTCGTCGGCGGTATCGGCAACCTCGGTGGAGCCATGGCCGGTGGACTGACGCTCGGATCGTCGGAGTCGCTGGCGCCCCAGATGGTCCTGGAGCCGCTCGGCGTCACCGGACACACCCAGCTCAAGGACGCGGTCGCGTTCCTGGTGCTGATCTTCGTCCTGCTCGTGAAGCCCACCGGGCTCTTCGGTGAGCGGCTCTCGTCGGAGGATCGCGCATGACCGCTCATCTCGAATCCCAAGCCTCCGAGGTGATCCCGGCGCGTGGGGTGCTCGACCAGGACTGGCGCAAGCTGTCGCGCTATGGCGCGCTTCTCGCTCTCGGGTTGGTCTTCGTCTCGCTCATCGGCATGCCGGTCAAACTCGACAGCCGTGTTGTGGTCGAGCCCTACGTCAGCATGGGCTACCTGTCGCTGCTGTGGCTCCCGGCGTTGCTGGGATACACGGTCAGCGCAGAGAAGGTGCTGGAGGGGATGGCCAGCCATGCCCGCGGCGCCCACGAGCTGGTCGCCGGTGCGGTCGTCGGTCTCATCGGTGGTGCCGGGCTGGCCCTGTTGATCTGGGGGCTCGACACCCGCGATCTCTCGGACCCTCTCGTCAACTGGGGCGACAACCTGCTCGGCTTGCTCACGTTCAACGAGACGGTCGGCTACGGGATGCTCGTCTGGCTGGGCATTTCTGCCGGACTCGGCCTTCTCGGCGGTTTGCTCCACGTGCTCCCCCGCACGGCGATGCGGGCCGGACTCACCGCGCTCATCGCCGTCTTCCTGGTGTCGGCACTCGAGTCGGCCCTCGACGACATCTCCGAGGGCTTCCGCCTCGAATGGCTGTTCGAGTGGCTGTTCGAGGCCCGGGGCGGACTCACGCCGAAGGGTGCGGTCGCCGTTGCCGTCGTCGCCGCAGGGTACGTGGTGTTCGGGCGCAACCGGGCCAAGGCCGTGCGCCAACGCTACGACGCGATGCCCACGGTCGAGCGCACACGGGCCAACGCCGCGCTCCTCGTGCTCACCGGTGTGGCGATCGTCGTGTTGCCGATGTTCCTCGGCAAGCTGACCAACGAGCTTCTCGCCAACGTCGGCTTGTTCCTCCTGCTGGCCCTCGGGCTCAACATCGTGGTCGGCCTCGCTGGCATCCTCGACCTCGGCTACGTGGCCTTCTTCGCCGTCGGCGGCTACACGACTGCCATTCTCACGTCGCCGAACTCGCCCGGCATCTCCCCGGAGTTGCCGTGGCTCCTCGCCCTCATCGTGGTCATCGGTATGGCGACGTTGGCCGGCCTGTTCATCGGTGCGCCGGTGATTCGCATGCGCGGCGACTATCTGGCCATCGTCACGCTCGGCTTCGGCGAGATCATCCGCCTCACGGTCCGCTCCGACTGGGCCAGTGGCCTGACCGGTGGCGCGCAGGGCATCACCGGTATCCCGGGAGCCGACATCCTCGGCGTGGCCGATGTGCGCGGCATCGACCCGCAGGCGGTGTTCTATCTGGTGGCTTTCTTCTGCGCCATCGCCATCTACGTGAGCTGGCGGCTGGAACGCTCCCGTCTCGGTCGGGCCTGGATGGCCGTGCGCGAGGACGAATCGGTCGCCGAGGCGATGGGCATCAACACGGTCAACGCCAAGCTGATGGCCTTCGTCGTGGGTGCCATCCTGGCGTCGTTCTCGGGAGCGATCTTCGCCGCCAAGGTGGGCAGCGTGTTCGAGTCGAGCTTCAAGATCCTGGTGTCGATCGTGATCCTCGTGGTCGTGATCGTCGGCGGCATGGGTCGTATCGCCGGTGTCATCGCCGGTGCGGTGGTGCTGATCGGTGTGCTCGGCGGGCCGAACCAGCCGGGCCTGTTGGCCGAGTTCTCCGAGTTCAAGCTGCTGATCTACGGGGCGCTGCTCGTGTGGATGATGCTCAAGCGGCCCGAGGGTCTCATCCCCAACGTCCGCCGCAGCCGCGAACTGCATCAGGAGGAGTTCCTCCAGGACGCTTGGCTCCGTGGTCAGACCGACGACGACGAAGAACACAACACCACGCAGGGAGGGGCGACGGCATGAGCGGCGAACGACTTCTCACGATCGACTCGCTGAGCGTCACCTTCGGTGGTCTCAACGCCCTCAACAACCTCAACTTCCATGTCGACGAAGGCGAGATCGTCTCCGTGATCGGTCCGAACGGGGCCGGCAAGACGACCTTCTTCAACATGATCTCCGGCATGGTGACGCCCACGGCCGGCGACATCGTGTTCCGCGGCGAGTCGCTTCTCGGCTACGACCCGAACCAGGTGACCGCCCGTGGCATTGCCCGGACGTTCCAGAACGTCCGGCTGTTCGCCAACATGACGATCCTCGAGAACGTGATGGTGGCCCAGCACTGCCGCACCAAGCAGGGCATCTTCGGAGCCCTCTTCAACACGCCGGGCTTCCGTCGCGAAGAAGAGGACATCCGTGAGCACGCCGAGAAGGTGCTCGGCTTCTTCGGGACGCGGCTGATCGGATACCGACTCCATCAGCCGGCCTCGGTGCTCTCCTATGCCAACCGGCGCCGGCTCGAGATCGCCCGGGCCATGGCCACGAAGCCCACGATCATCCTCCTCGATGAGCCCGTGGCCGGCATGAACCCGAAGGAATCCGAGGAGCTCACCGGGCTCATCGGCAAGCTCCGCAGTGAATGGGGATTCACGATCGTCATGATCGAACACGACATGAACGTCGTGCGAGACGTCTCCGACCGGGTGGTCGTGCTCGACCATGGTGAAACCATCGCCCAGGGCTCCTTCGAGGAGGTCTCGACCGACCCCGAAGTCATCGAGGCGTATCTCGGTCGTCCGGTGGAGGGAGCGTCGTGAGCGGCAACGGCGCCACGCCGCTGCTCGAGATGCGGGGGATCAACACCCACTACGGGGCCGTCCACATCCTCAAGGATGTCGAGCTTGCGATCTATCCGGGCGAACTCGTCTGCCTGCTCGGCGGCAACGCGTCGGGCAAGTCGACCACGCTCAAGACCCTGCTCGGCATGGTCACCCCGACCACGGGCGAGGTCGTGCTCGATGGCGAGGTCGTCAACGACAAGCCCACCTCCTACCGGGTCGAGCGCGGCATCACGATGGTTCCGGAGAACCGGCGGCTGTTCAAGCGTCTCTCTGTGCTCGAGAACCTCGAGCTCGGCGCCTATCTCCGCAACGATCGTGACGGCATCGAGAACGATCTCGAGCGCATCTACGAGATGTTCCCGCGGGTCAAGGAGCGGTTGAACCAGAAGTCGGGCACCCTCTCGGGTGGTGAGCAGCAGATGGTGGCCATGGGCCGCGCCCTGATGGCCCAACCTCGCGTCCTGCTCATGGACGAACCCTCGATGGGGCTCGCCCCGGCGCTGGTGCAGACGAACTTCGAGCTGATCCAGCAGATCCACGAAGCCGGTGTCGCCATCTTCATGGTCGAGCAGAACGCCAACATGGCCCTGTCCATCGCCGACCGGGGTTGGGTGCTCCAGACCGGCCGGGTCGTCCTCGACGACACCGCCGACGCCCTGCTGGCCAACCCCGACCTGCGGGCCAGCTACCTCGGCGAAGCGTAAGCACCGGCGCGGGCTTGCGCGATCGACTGGGTCGGGGTGAGTTGCCCAGGATCGACGACCAGATGCAGCAGCGCACCGGTGGGCGACGCCATCGCCCGCGCGAACGCCGCCGGGAAGTCGTCGGTGCGCTCGACTCGGTCGGCGTGCAGGCCGTAGGCGGCGGCGAGCGCGACGAAGTCGGGGTTCACCAGGTCGGTTCCGACCACGCGGCCCGGATGGTGGCGCTCCTGGTGCATCCGGATCGTGCCGTACATCCCGTTGTCGATCACCAGCACGATCGGCTGGGCGCCTTCCTGCATCCCGGTGCCGAGCTCCTGGAGGTTCATCTGGACGTCGCCATCGCCGGCGAAGCACACGACCGTCCGATCGGCGTCGGCGACCTTCGCGGCAACGGCGGCCGGGAGTCCGTAGCCCATCGAGCCGCTCTGCGGCGCGAGCAGGCGGGCGTCGGGACCGTAGAGGAAGAACTTGTTCGGCCACACGGTGAAGTTGCCGGCCCCGTTGGTGAGCACCGCGTCGTCGGGCAGGTGGTCCCGTAGCCAGGCCATGACCCGACCCATGTCGAGCGGGCCGGGTTGGGGCGGACAGTCGAGCGAGGCGAGGAAGGCGGCGCGACGGTCGTCGGACCAGTTGCGCGACCGGGGCCGCAGCGATCGGTCACCAAGAGCCCGCAGGAAGGGTTCCGGACGGGCGACGATGCCGAGGGCCGGGGTGTAGACCTTGCCGAGTTCGCCAGCGCCGGGATGGATGTGGACGATGGCCACGCCGGGTTCGGGAACCGGCCACAGATCCCAGGCCGCGGTGGTCATCTCCCCGAACCTCACACCCACGGCAACCACACAGTCGGCCGAAGCCAGCGTCTCGCGGACCGCCGGTGGCATCGCGACGCCTGCCTCGCCGACGTAGGCCGGGCTGTGGTTGTCCATGAGGTCGTGGAACCGGAAGGCGCAGACCACCGGGATGTGGTTGCGCTGGGCGAAGCCGGCGAGGGCACGACGGGCGGTGTCGGTCCAGGCCCCGCCCCCGACCAACAGCACGGGGCGTTCGGCGGTGTCGAGGTGGGCGAGGACGGCGTCGATCTCGTCGTCCGTCGGCGGCTGCTCATCGACGGCTCGGGGATCGACCGGCGAGGCTCCGGCGGTGGTGGTGAGCACGTCCTCGGGCAGGGCAACCACGACCGGGCCGGGCCGCCCGGAGCGGGCGCGGTGGAACGCGTCGGCCATGACGGCGGGCACGTCGTCGGCGGTTCGGATCTCGGTCACCCACTTGGCGAGCCCGCCGAACATCCGCTCGTAGTCGACCTCCTGGAAGGCCTCCCGGCCCTGTTGGTGGGTGGCGACCTGACCGACGAGGAGGAGCATCGGGGTGGAGGCCTGGTGGGCGGCGTGGACACCGATCGACGCGTTCGTGGCACCGGGGCCACGGGTGACGAGGCACACGCCCGTTGCGCCGGTCAGCTTCGCCCAGGCTTCGGCCATGTACGCGGCGCCACCTTCCTGGCGACAGGTGACGACCCGGATGTCGGTGTCGTGGAGGGCGTCGAGCACGGGCAGATAGCTCTCACCGGGGACACCGAACGTCGTCGTCACCCCGTGGGCGACGAGCGACTCCACGACGGCCCGGCCTCCCGTGCGCTCGGTCATGGCCTAGATGACGGCCGTCTCGACGAACGGCTCGCCGGTGAGGATGCGGTGATAGCCGAGCGGGCTGAGGTCGAGCGAGCGGTACTCGCCGTAGGTGAGGTACTCCGCGACCCCTCGCCCCATGGCCGGTGACTGCTGCAGGCCATGGCCCGAGAAACCGTTCATGAACACGAAGTTGTCGACCTCGGGGTGGGGTCCGACGATCACGTTCTGATCGAGCGTGTTGTAGGCGTAGTGTCCGACCCATCGGCTGAGGAGCTTCACGCGTTCGAATGCCGGCACGCGGTGGGCGAGCACCGGCCAGACCTTGTCCTCCCAGATGTCGTGGTCCATCGCGAAGTCGTCGTAGTCGACCGGCTGGTCGAAGTCGGGTGGGCTGCCGGCGAGATAGGCGCCGCCGTCGCTGCGGACGTGTACCCCCGACGGATCGATCGTGAGCGGGAGATCACCGTCGAGTGGCTCGGCGGCGTCGAAGACGAACGAGAAGCGCTTCCGTGGTTCGACCGGGAGCTCGAACCCGGCCATTCGCGCCAGCTCGATGGCGCGTGGTCCCGCGGCGTTGACGACTGCGCCGCAACCGATCACCTCGCCCGAGGCCAGCGTGACCGACCGGACCTTGGTGCCGTCGTGCAGGATGCCGACGACCTCGTTGGTGCAGTACTCGGCGCCGTTCTGGCGCGCCTTTCGTCGTAGCCAGTCGAACATGGTGCCACCGTCGAAGTAGCCCTCGTCGACCATGTTGTGGCTGCCGCAGATGATCCCGTCGAGGTTGTAGAAGGGATAGACGGCGGCGATCTCGGCGGGCGACATCATCAATGTGCCGGCCCCGCAGGATGCCTGCAGCGCCTGGTTGCGTCGCAGCGTTGCCGCGAACTCGTCGGTGTCGGCGAGATACATGTAGCCGAAATGATGCACGCCGATCTCGGGTACGTCGGGGTCGTCGCCCAGTTGATGGCGGAAGTCGCCCACGAATGCGGCGGCGAACTGCGAGATGCGGATGTTGAGTTCGTTCGAGAACTGCTGGCGCATGCAGCTGTTGGTGTGGCTGGTGGAGGCGAACTCGTAGGTGGGGTCGCGCTCGATCACCAGGATCGAGCCGTCGAAGTCGGGGTGGGCGGACAGAAACCACGCGGCCGACGAACCCATGATCGCACCGCCGACGATCACCACGTCGTAGCGGTCGTGGCCCGGCAGGGGGCCCACCGGCACGAGGCTCACGTGACATACCCCTGGTGCCGGTCGTCGGCCTCGGCGGCACGGTCGCGCTCGGTCGGGTCGCCGAACCCGCCACCGCCCGGGAGGTGCATGATCAGTCGGCGGTCGGCCGGAACGGTCTGTCTGCCCTTGGTGGCGAAGGGCGTGCCGTCGTCGAGTTCGACCCTGCCGGGAGCGCCGTCGCCGCCACCGGCTCGCCCGCGAGCGGGGTTCTCGACCCGATCGAACATCGCGGAGAACTCGAACAGGTACCCCTCGGCCGGCCCGACCTCGATGATCTGGCCCAGGCCGCCGCGCCGGCGGCCGGCGCCGCCCGAGTCGGGTCGCAGCTCCTTGCGCCAGACGATGATCGGCCCGACCTGCTCGGTGGCCTCGGCCGACATGGTGCGCACGCCCGACGGGAAGGCGGTGGCGGACAGGCCGTCGAGACCCGGTCGGGCCCCGGTGCCGCCGCTGTTGAACATGAGGATCTCGACCGGCGGTCGAGGGTCGTCGGGTGAGGCGCTGCGGGCGCTGGCCTGGAAGTTCCACAGGGCGCCGGCACCTTCGGCGGGCACGACGTGGGGGAGTGCCTGGGCGATCGCGCCCAGGCAGAGGTCGGTCACGAAGTGGCCGATCACGTGGCGCACGGCGACGGGTTCGGGGTGCTTTGCGTTGAGGATGACGCCCGGTGGAGCCGACACCGTGAACGGCGCCAGCGACGCGAAGTTGTTGGGGAGCTCCGGCGCGAGGGCGACGAGCATGCCGTAGGTGAAGTAGGCCTGGGCGTAGGTGAGCGGCACGTTGATACCGAACGCACTCGTCGGGGATGTGCCGGTGAAATCGGCATGCATACCGTTGTCGTCGACGGTGAGGGTGACCGCCAGGGTGAGGGTGTGGTCGTAGCCGTCGACGGTCATCTCGTTGCGGTAGGTGCCCTTGGGCACCGCGGCCAGCGCGTCGAGCGTCGCCCGTCGGGTGTGGTCGAACACGAACTCGGACAGCTCGTCGAGGTCGGCGAGGGAGAACTCGTCGAGCATCGTGAGGAGGCGTCGGCGGCCGGTCTCGTTGCACGCGGCGAGACCGTGGATGTCGCCCACCACCTGGTCGGCCTCCCGCACGTTCTGCCGGATGATGGTGACGAGGTCGGTGTTGAGGGTCCCCCGGTCGGTCCATTTGAGGATGGGGATGCGGATGCCCTCCTCGTAGACCTCGGCCGCGTCCGGCCCGTAGCCCCGGCCACCGACGTCGACCACATGGGCGGTCGACGCGAAGAAGCCGATCAGGGCATCGTGGTGGAACACCGGGGTGCACACGGTGATGTCGTGCAGGTGACCGGTTCCCTTCCACGGGTCGTTGGTGACGTAGACGTCGCCGGGATGGATCCGTTCGGGGCCGATGTCGGCGATGAAGTGCGGAACCGCGGCGGCCATCGTGTTGACGTGGCCGGGCGTGCCGGTCACGGCCTGTGCGATCATCCGCCCTTCCCGGTCGAACACGCCGGCGCTGAGGTCGCCCGCCTCTCGCACCGAGGTGGAGAACGCCGTGCGGACGAGGGTGACGGCCTGCTCCTCGACCACCGAGATCAGGCGGTTCCACATCACCTGGTTGTGGAGTTCTCGGGTGCTCATGAGCGGGCCGTCCTCGTGATGAGCAGCGAGCCGTCGTGCTGGACGACTGCCTGGTGGTGGCTCGCCAGGATCGTGGTGGTCTGTGGCTCGACGATCACCGCAGGACCCGCCACCCGCGTGGCGGGGGCGAGTTCGTCGCGGTGCACGATCGTGGCGTCGACGTCGGTGCCCGCGGCGGCATCGTGCACCGGCCGGGTGATCGACGTCGTGGACTCGGTGGTGTGGGCGGTGTGGAGTGCGACCGGCGCGGGGTCGGCCGTGATCGACGCGACCCGCACCGACCAGCTCACGACCTCGACGACCACGTCGTCGATCGCCCGGCCGAAGAACTCGGTGTAGGCCTTGGTGAAGCCGTGTTCGAGCTGTTCGGCGGCGAGGTCGTCGAAGCGCTCGACCTCGATGGTGACGGGGATCTCCCAGCCCTGGCCCTTGTAGCGCATGGCGACCTGGCGCTGGACGACGACCTCGGCGTCGGTGCCGGCCCGGACGAACGAGCGGGCCTCGTCGGTGAGTTCGGCGAGCACGGTGTTGGCGCCGGCGATGTCGAAGGCTGAAGTCGTCGTGTAGAAGCTGCGCACCGCCTCGTAGCTGAACGGCGCTCGGAGGAAGCCGATCGCGGAGCCGACGCCGGCGCCCGGCGGAACGATCAGTTCGTCGAGACCGAGCTTGTCGAGCAGGCGGGCGGCGTGGAGCGGGGCGCCGCCGCCGAACGCGATCATCGAGTAGCCGGCGAGGTCCTTGCCGTTCTCGACGGCGTGCACTCGGGCGGCGTTGGCCATGTTCTCGTCGACCACCGCGGCGATCCCGACGGCGGCGAGGTGCACGTCCATGGACAACGGGTCGCCGACGGTGCGTGCGATCGCGGCGCGGGCCCGGTCGGGGGACAGGGTGATGTCGGCCGCGCCGAAGGTCTCGGGGTGGAGACGGCCGAGTTCGACGTTGGCATCGGTGACGGTGGGTTCGGTGCCCCCGAGATCGTAGGCGGCGGGTCCGGGCTCGCTGCCGGCGCTGCGGGGTCCGATGCGGATCTGCCCCAGCCGGTCGACGCTGGCGATCGAGCCGCCGCCGGCACCGATCTCGATCATGTCGATGACCGGGATGGAGATGGGCATGCCACTGCCCTTCTTGAAGCGGGCGGTGCGGTCGACCTCGAAGGTCTTGGCGGTCTGTGGCGTGTAGTCCTCGATCAGGCTGATCTTCGCCGTGGTGCCGCCCATGTCGTAGGAGAGGATGCGGTCGCGGCCGTAGCGCCGGGCGAGGTCGGCGGCGAAGATCGCTCCCCCCGCAGGGCCCGACTCCACGAGGCGGACCGGGAACGCCGCCGCGGTCTCGACATCGATGAGGCCGCCACCGGAGTGGATCAGGTAGAGCGGCGCCGTTGCGCCCCGTAGGCGGAGTTGGTCTCGCAGTCGGACGAGGTACGACGCCATGAGCGGTTGCACGTAGGCATTGGCACACACGGTGTTGAAGCGCTCGTACTCGCGCATCTGGGGCGACACGTCGCTGCTGATCGACACGGCGATGTCGGGCAGGACCGCGCGCAGCAGCTCGCGGAAGCGTTGCTCGTGATCGGGGTTGCGATAGCTGTGCAGGAACCCGACGGCGACGGCTTCGTAGCCGCGCGTCGCGATCTCGTCGACCACGGCTCTGGCGCCCTCGTCGTCGAAGGCGACGAGCACCTCACCGTTCGGCCCGAGTCGTTCGGTCACGACGAGGCGGTCGTGGCGTGCGACCAGCGGGCGGGGGAGCACGATGTCGAGGTCGTACTGCTCGAAGCGGCTCTCCGTGCGGGTCTCGATCACGTCGCGGAACCCGGCGGTGGTGACGAGTGCAGTGGCCGCGCCGCGCCGCTCGATGAGGGCGTTGGTGGCGAGGGTGGTGCCGTGGATGATCTGATCGACGTCGGCGAGGTCGATCCCGGCATCGGTGGCCACCCTCGAGATGCCATCGAGGATGCCCTGTTCGGGCGCGTCGTGGGTGGTGAGGATCTTGGCGGAGTGCAGCTCGGGAGCGGACGCGCCCGCGTCGACCTCGATCACGATGTCGGTGAACGTGCCGCCGACGTCGGCACCGATCCGGACCGACATGCTCAGAGGTCCTCGACGCGAGGGAACTCGGACGGCGGCTTGATGTCGACGGTGGCGGAGCGCTGCTGGGCGAGCATTCCGCCGTCGACCTTGATCACGTCACCGGTGATGTAGGCCGCATCGTCGGACGCCAGGAAGAGCGCGGCGCCGGTCATGTCGAACGGTTCGCCGATTCGGCCGAGGGGCACGTTCTCGCCGCGCCGGGTGCGGTCTTCGATCGACAGGCCGCTGGTGTCGATCGACCCGGGCATGAGGGCGTTGACGCGGATGCCGTAGGGCCCGAGGTCGAGGGCCAGGGCCCGGGTGAACGCCTCGATGCCGCCCTTGGCCGCGTCATAGGCCGTGAACGAGCGGTGGGCCCGTGTGGCGCCACCCGACGACATGTTGATGATCGAGCCACCGCCGGCCTTGGCCATGATGCGCGCGGCGCGATGGCAGCACAGGAAGTGGCCGGTCAGGTTGACGTCGACGATCCGGCGCCACCACGCCTCGTCGGCTTCGAAGAAGTGCAGCATCGGGCTCACGAGGCCGGCGTTGTTGACGAGCACATCGATGGTGCCGTGGGCGGCCATGAGGCTGTCGAACATCTCGGCCACCTGGGCCCCGTCCGACACGTCGGCCGGGAGTGCACGCGCCGTTCCGCCCTCGGCGGTGATCGCCGCGACGGTGTCGTCGGCTGCAGACGGGTCGATGTCGTTGACGGCCACGATCGCGCCGACCGACGCGAACCGGGCCGCCAGGGCGGCACCGATGCCCTTTCCGGCGCCGGTGACGAGGACGACCTTGCCGTCGAGTGACTCGTGTCCAGTGGTCATGTGGATCTCCGGTTCAGAGGGCGGCGAACCGCTGCTTGAGCGTGTCGAGCGCGACTTCGTTGCGGCGGTAGTAGGTCCATCCCCTGCGGGCGGTGGGGATGATCAGACCTGCGTCGGTCAGGACCTTGAGGTGGCGCGACGCGGCCGGTTGGCTCACCCCGAGCTTGTCGGCGATGAACTGGTTGCAGGCGCCGTGGACCAGGGGGTCTCCGTGGACCTGCACCGGGAAGTGGGCGACCGGGTCCTTCAGCCACTCGAGGATCTGGACCCTTCGTTCGCTGGCGACCGCCTTGAGCAGGGCTTCCAGTTCGGTTGCGGTGGGCTGCTCCGTCACTGCCATAGCCACATAACTAAACGGTTATCTGGCTGCCCGTCAAGGGCGCATGGGCCAGTATCTGGCCATGGCCCGCGACGAGACGCCCTGGATCGAGACCGTTCCCGACGACGAATGGACCGGCGAACTCGCGCCCCTGCACGAACAGGTCGTCGACCGCGAACACGGGCGCGTCGACCACATCATGGCGATCCACTCGCTCAACCCGCGTGGACTCGCCGCCCACAACGCCCTCTACGGCTCGGCGATGGCGGGCACAGGGTCGTTGCGCAAGGTCGAACGCGAACTCATCGCCCTCGTCGTCAGCCTCGAGAACCACTGCCACTATTGAATCGTCCACCACCGGCGCGGTCTGCGCCGATTGCTCAAGGACGACGAGCTCCTCGCTGCAGTCGAAGCCGATTGGCGTTCGGCCCCGCTCTCGGCCCCGCGCCGGGCGATGCTCGAGTACGCGGTGAAGCTGACGCACCGACCCGGAGACATGGCGGTCACCGACGTCGAGGCCTTGCGAGCCAACGGATTCAGCGACCGCGATGTGCTCGACATCGTCGAGGTGACGGCCTACTACGCCTACGTGAACCGCATCGCCGACGGTCTCGGCGTGCCCACCGAGGACTGGATCCCCGAATGACGTCTCCCGTGATGCTCGACGATGCCGCAGTGGCCGCGGCGCTGCCGTGGGGCGACCTGATCGCCGCGGTCGAGGCCGCGGTGACCGACCCCGACGGTTCGGCGCCGCCCCGAACGGTCCACACGGTGCCCGTGCCCGACGGTACCGATGCATCGCTCCTGATGAAGCCGGGCTGGATCACCGGCGAGGTCATCGGGGTCAAGGTCGTGACGGTGTTTCCCGACAACGGCACGATCGATCGCCCGACCATCCAGGCGGGGTTCCTGCTGTTCGACGGCCGTCACGGCGCGTTGATCGGTTGTTGCGCGGCCAACGAACTCACCACCCGGCGTACCGCGGCGGCGAGCGCGGCGGCTGCGTCCCGGTTGGCCCGCGACGACGTCCGACGCCTGTTGATCATCGGCACCGGCGCCCTGGCGCCGATGGCGGCGCGGGCCCACGCCCATGTCCGGCCCTACGACCGGATCGACGTGTGGGGTCGACGACCGGAGAAGGCGGCAGAGCTGGTGGAGGTGCTGCGGGCCGACGGGCTTCCCGCCGAGGTGTGCGCCGACCTCGCCGGCGGCGTCGCCGCCGCGGACGTGATCTCGACCTCGACCGGTTCGCACGAACCGCTCGTGCGGGGTTCACAGGTTCGCCCCGGGACGCATGTCGACCTCGTCGGTGCGTTCAACGCGGCGATGCGCGAGTCCGACGACGCCCTGGTTGGCACCGCGTCGGTGTTCGTCGACACCCGATCCGATGCGGTGCTGGCGGGCGACCTCGCCGCCCCGATCGCGGCCGGGGTGATCGCCGCAGACGACATCCGGGCCGATCTCGCCGAGCTGATCGGCGGTGCTCACCCGGGCCGATCCGACGACGAGGAGATCACCGTCTTCAAGTCGGTCGGGCTGGCCCTCGAGGACGTGGCTGCGGCTCGGCTGGCCTTCGGGGTCGTCGACGGCGACGTCAGTGCATCGTGAGGGTGCCCGTGGCCGAGAGTTCCAGCCGGTCGGCGGCGGCCGCCCTGGCGTAGGCGGTCTCGTCGAGCACGAGGATCGGGACCGTCGTGCCGTAGAGCTCCCGGGCCACGAGCGAGCCGGTCGCGAGGATCTCATCGGGCCGATGCAGCAGGAGAGCGGCCGGTGCCGTGCCGAGCCGAACGGCCTCGGCGAGCACCGAGCTGGCGGAGCTGGAACCCCGACCGCCGGGCATCACCACGATGCAGCCGGCCAGCGACACGCCGGTCTGGGGGTGGTGCTCGTCGGTGATGGTCCCGTGCTCGGCCGAGTATCCACCCCAGAAGCTCAGCGGTTCGTCGAGCGCGACGACCGCGCCGGCGGCGGCCCCCGCCACGACCACCCGGGCCCCGGTCAGCGCCACAGCGCGTCCGTTCGCACGAGCCGTCCGGCCACGGCCGACTCGACACAGTCGTCGATGCTGCCGAAGGCGACGTCGATCCCGAGGTTGCCGGGCGCGTAGTGGGCCCATTTCGCCGAGTCGGTGAGAGCGAATCCGCGGATCTCACCCATCACCGGTGTGATGTAGGTGCAGGTGTCGGTCACGATCTGCACCCCGGCCGATTCGAGCCGGTCGACCCAGCCTCTCAGCGCGATCTCGTGCAGGACCGCGCGGGCGGTGTTGACGAAGCACGCGACGTCATCGTCGACCCGCCGATCGCCGAGCAGCTCGACCAAGCGTTCGAACTCGGCCACCGAGTAGTGCGGGGTCCCGAGACTCACCGCACCGAGGGGACGGTCGTCGGTCGCGGCGGTGGTCAGGGCATCACGGGCCCGTCGCAGGTCGTCGGGGCCGACGTCGACGGTGCGCTCGGGGAGTCGGCCGTCGAGTGCGTCGGTCAGCGTCGCGGCCTCCGGCGTGACGCCGACGACGTGGAAGATGCCGACGGCCCCCGACGAGGCGGCGGCGCTGCCGAGGGCCTTGAGTCGGTGTTCGGGTGTGTGCGGCGGCAAGCCGTCGATGACGGGCACGCGGTCCTCCACCTCGGCACCGATCAGATACCCGAGCACCGGCGCCAGGACGTCGTGGTCCAGGAGCTCATCGCCCACGCCGCGCAGTCGGAAGAGCACTTCCCCGCGGCGATGCTCGTCGAGGTGAAGGCCTGCGGCCGGTGCCCGGCCGGTGATGGCCGCACAGATGTCGATGAAATCGCCGTACCGATGGGTGCGTGCGCCCAGCACCGAATTGGCGAACACGATCGCGTTCGACTCGGCCCACGCGACGTGCTGACCGAAGCCCGGTCGTGTCGCCAACTGGTAGGGCGCGCAGGTCCAGGTGGGTTCGCAGCCCATCGTCTCGTAGAGCTGCATGAGGCGGCGGGACGCCTCCGCCTCGGTCGGGGGTCCCTTGTAGAGGTCGGGGTGGAGGAGGTCGAGCGACGAGACGTTGAGGGTGGTCGGCACCGACACCCGCGCGTCGTCGTCGACGAGGCGCTGGGCGAAGTCGATCCCCGACTGGCCGTGGTAGAGACAACTGTCGATGTGGGCGCCCTCGATCGACAGCAGCCTCGTGGCCCCCATCGTCTCGGCCAGCCCGGTGACGATGCGCATCGCCAGGGCCGGTGCCTCGCCGGCCTCACCGGCCAGGGTGGCGGCGTCGTCGTCGGTGAGATGGAGCGTCACACGGGCCACCGTAGTATTCGCTCCGTGAACGCCGAGCCGACTCTCGCCGACGACGAGGCCCGTCTCGCCGACATCGCCGCCGAGCTCGATGCCGCACTTCGGGCCCACGTCCCCCGATGGTTGACCCGCCGGGCCCTCGCGTTGGCCCCTGCGATCGACCGGGCCGTCGTCGACGACGCGGTGACGGCGACGATGAGCGAGCTCGCCCCTCGACTGACCCGGGTGTTGACGGCCGACGTCGATGCCGGTGCCGGGTCTCCGTTGGCGACGATCCGCGGGGCGATCGGGCGGCTCAGTGCGGTCCTCGTGGAGATGGGGGCACAACCGGTGCAACGAGACGAGTTCGACGTGCGGGCGTTTCCCGATGACGTGTTCGCCCTCGGGCCCGCCTCGTTCGCCGACATCGACGAGACACTCCAGGAGCCGGGGTTGATGTGGGGCGCGGCCCGAGCCCACGTGCATCTTCGACGGCGTCGGGAGGGAGCGGGATGACCACCGTGGTTCTCACCCGCGATCTGATGGACGGAAGCCGGTTCCGAGCGGCCATTCCCGATGTCGTCGTGGTGCGGTCGCCCGATGCATCCGAGCTGGGCGACGCCACGCTGGTGCTGCTCGACCTGGCGCTCGGCCTCGACGTGGCCTCCGTCGTCGCGGCGGGCGTGCCGGTGGTCGCCTACGGCGCCCACGTCGACGCCGACGCCCTCGAGCGGGCGATCGCGGCCGGATGTGTCGACGCCGTCCCTCGCTCGAAGATCTTCCGCAGGGCAGCCGACTTGCTCGGCTGACCGTCGGTAGGATCCAGCCCCGTGTCCGAACGCCGCCCTTTCCCCGATGTGCTCGCGCAGGTCGCCCAGGTCGAGGGGTGGATGACCGACGACCAGGCCCGCCGTCTCCACGACCGCGCCGTCGAGCTCGGCGCCGGCACTCGCATCGTCGAGATCGGCAGCTTCCGGGGGCGTTCGCTCATCGTCCTCGCCTCGGCGGCCGCCGACGGCGTCGAGATCGTCTCGATCGATCCCCACGCCGGGTCCGATCGGGGACCGCAGGAGATCGAGGCCGACCAGCAACGCGGCGACGACGACCACTCGATCTACAACCGCAACCTGATCGACGCGGGCGTGCGCGACCGCGTCACCCATGTCCGCAAGATGAGCGACGAGGCACGCGACGATGTCGAGGGCGAGATCGACCTGCTCTACATCGACGGTGCCCACCGTTTCTCCCCGGCCCGCGCCGACATCGTCGACTGGGGCGACCGGGTCTCCGGCGGCGGAACGATGCTGATCCACGATTCCTTCAGCTCGATCGGGGTCACCCTGGCCCTCCTGTCGACCACCTTCCTCTCAGGTGAGTGGCGGTATGTCGGCCGGTCGCAGTCGATGGCGGAGTACCGCCGCGAACGCCTCACCCCGGCCGAACGGGTTGCCGATCTCGCCCGTCAGGCCCTGCAATTGCCGTGGTTCGTGCGCAATGTGGTCATCAAGGTGTTGCTGACGGCAAAGCTCTTTCCGCTGACGCGACTCTTGGGTCATCGCACCCGCGATTGGCCCTACTGACGTCCGTTCCGGCGTCTCGGCGAAACAGACGCATCAGCATTCGGAAACAATCCCGAAACAGTCGCTTCCTATGTTGCCTCCTGTTCGCTCGCGGATACCCCGCGGCGTTGGGGAGGAAGAACGATGGAATCAGGCGATATCGCGTGGATGTTGATCTCCACGGCGCTCGTCGTGTTCATGGTGCCGGGTCTGGCGCTGTTCTACGGCGGTATGACCCGCTCGAAGAACGTCTTGAACATGCTCAACATGAACACCTATTGCCTCGGCATCGTGCCGCTGCTCTGGGTGCTGCTCACATACTCACTGGGCAACAACGGGAGTGGTGACGGGTTCCCCGGAGCCTGGATCGGCAACTTCGACCTCGTCGGTCTCGACGGCCTGAGCGGTGACGCCGAAGCGCTCATCGGCGTGGCGTTCCTCATGACCTTCGCGGCGATCACCCCGGCGCTGATCTCGGGTGCGGTCGCGGATCGAATGAAGTTCTCGGCCTGGGTCGTGTTCGTCCCGATCTGGTCGTTGCTCGTCTACACCCCGGTCACCTACTGGGTGTACACCGGCTGGCACACCGATCTCGATCCCCATGCGATCGACTTCGCCGGTGGTACGGCGATCCACATCAACGCCGGCGTGGCCGCGCTCGCCGTGGTGCTGGTGCTCGGAAAGCGCAAGGACTGGCCCGACACGGCGATGCCGCCGCACAACCTGACCTTCGTCATGCTGGGCGCGGGCATCCTCTGGTTCGGCTGGTTCGGCTTCAACGCCGGTTCTGCGTTCGCAGCCAACGGTCAGGCCGTGCAGGCGTTGCTCAACACCTTCGTGGCCGCGGCCGCCGGCATGATCGGATGGCTCGCCATCGAGAAGCTCCGCGACGGCCATGCGACCACGCTGGGCGGTGCCTCCGGCGTCGTCGCCGGTCTTGTCGCCATCACCCCCGCCGCCGGCTACGTCGGCGGTCTGGCACCGATCATCTTCGGCATCGTCGCCTCGGTCTGCTGCTACTTCGCCATCCAGCTCAAGACCAAGTACGGCTACGACGACTCGCTCGACGTCGTCGGTGTCCACATGGTCGGCGGCATCGTCGGTGGTGTGTTGCTCGGCTTCTTCGCCGATGCCCGAATCGGCGGCACCGACGGCCTGTTCTTCGGCGACGGTGGCCTGGTCGTCAGCCAGATCATCGCCATCGTCTCGGTGTTGGTCTTCTCCTTCGTCGTGACCTACGTGATTGCCAAGGTCCTCGATTCGGCGATGGGCCTCCGGGTCTCCGACGAGGACGAGATCACCGGTCTCGACCAGACCCAACACGCCGAAACCGCCTATCTCGACTGATCCCACAGATCTGTGGAGGGAAACCGGGCCCCGGCCACGGTTTCCCTCCGCGGATCGGGGACACTGGGAGTCGTATGAACGCAATCCCGGCCACGTCGGCGGTGCTCTCCGACTCCTCCCTCATCGGCACGGGGCTGTCGCGGGCCTACACGGCTGAGATCGACTCGTGGTTGCAGTCGGTCGTCGGTGGTGTCGGCGAGATGCGCGGCGTCGCGCTCGCGGCGGTGGGCGGCTACGGCCGGGGCGATCTGAGCATGGGGTCCGATCTCGATCTGCTCCTGATCCACAACGGTTCCGGACACGTCGCCGAGGTCGCCGAGAAGATCTGGTACCCGATCTGGGACACCGGCATGAAGCTCGGCCACGCCGTGCGCACCATCGACGAAGCGCTCGAGCTCGCCGACGGTGATCTCGACACCGCCACTTCGCTGCTCGACATCCGCCTCATCGGTGGCGAGGAGCGGCTCGTCACCGAGCTGGCCGAGAAGTCGAGGGCTCAGTGGCGCCAGAACGCCGACAAGATGCTGAACCTCCTGTCGGAAGGCACCCGCCAGCGCCATGCCGAGGCCGGCGAGGTCGCCTTCCTCCTCGAGCCCGACCTCAAGGCGTCGCGCGGTGGGCTGCGCGACGTCCACGCGCTCCACTGGATCGATCTTGCCGACGATGGCCTGCTCGAGGAGTCCGAGCGCCAGGGCCTGGTGGGTCCCCACGACACGCTGTTGTCGGCGCGGGTGGAACTCCACCGTTCGACGGGTCGGCACTCGAACCAGCTGCTGCTCCAGGACCAGGACGAGGTGGCCGCGGCGCTCGGCTACGGCGACGCCGACGACCTGATGGCCGATGTCTCCCAGGCGGCCCGCACCGTGGCCTGGATCACCGATGCGGTGCTGCACCGGATGCACCTGCGGTCCACGCGCCGGCGCTGGCGGCGCAAGGTGCGTGAGCTCGGCCATGGCATCCGCATCGTCGACGAGACCCTGCAACTCGACGACGACGCCCCCATCGCCAGTGATCCCGTACTGCCGTTTCGTGTCGCCTACTTCGCGGCGAAGGAGGAAGCCTTCATCGAACGGTCGGTGCTCGATCGCCTCGCCGACGAGAGCCCGAGCCTTCCGGACCCATGGCCCGACCAAGCCCGCGAGGTCCTCGTCGACCTCCTCCTTCTGGGCAGCGAGGCCATCCGCACGCTCGAGGCGCTCGACCAGGTCGACCTGTTGTCGCGCCTCCTGCCCGAGTGGGCGCCGAACCGAAGCCGCCCGCAGCGCAACGCCTACCACCGCTACACGGTCGACCGTCACCTCATGGAGGCCGCCGCCGAGGCGGCCAACATCGCCGACCGGGTCGAGCGCCCCGACCTCCTCGTGCTCGGCGGGCTGTTCCACGACATCGGCAAGGGATACCCCGGGGATCACTCCGAGGTCGGGGTCGACCTCGTGCGCCGGATCGCGACCCGCATGGGTTATCCGCCGGCCGACGTCGACGTGCTCGCCGCCCTGGTCCGGCACCACCTGCTGTTGCCCGACACCGCCAGTCGCCGCGACCTCGAGGACGAGGACACGATCCGCTTCGTGGCCGAGGAGATCGACTCGGTCAACACGCTCGAGCTCCTGGGCGCCCTCACCGAAGCCGATTCCATCGCCACGAGCCATTCGGCGTGGAACAGCTGGAAGGCGGGCCTGGTGGGGGATCTGGTCGAACGGGCCAGTCACTATGTCCAGACGGGCGGCACCGTCATGGCGACCGTCTTCCCGTCCGAAGAGCTGCTCGCCCGTCTCCGCAGCGACGAGGAGCACGTCGAGCTGAAGGGCCACGAGCTCACGGTCATCACCGAGAACCGCAGGGGCACCTTTTCCCGTGTCGCCGGCGCCCTCTCGCTGCACGGTGTCGACATCCTCAATGCCCAGCTCCACACCGAGGGCGGCCGCGCCCTCGAGGTGCTGCGGGTCGGTGGCGGGATCGGTCTCGACGAGCGACCCGAGCAGGTCGAGGAGGACGTGCGTCGGGCACTCAAGGGTCGCGTCGCCATCCGGGCCCGCCTCATCCAGCGGGCCCGCAACTATCGCTATCAGCGGGCCTCCGCGTCGGGGCTCGTCGATCCCCAGGTGGTCTTCGACAACGAGATGTCGTCGTCCCACACGGTGCTCGAGGTGCGCGGCCCCGACTCGATCGGTGTGCTCTATCGCGTCACCCGAGCGATCGCCGATCTCGACCTCGACATCTACACGGCCAAGGTGCAGACCCTCGGCGACGACGTGGTCGACTCGTTCTACGTGCTCGATTCGGATGGTGACCGGGTCACCGACCCGGCCTACCAACGCGAGATCGAACTCGCGATCCTCACCGCGCTCGTCGCGGATGCCTGAGCGTCAGTCGATTCCTCGCCGCTCACGGAACCCGCCCCGCCTGCGGCGAATCGCTCCGCAGTCTGCGTAGGGTTCGGGGCGTGAACGAGCCGACTCCGACACCGCGCCGGGCCACCGAGCGGGAGCTCATCCGCTGGGCCGAGACCCTCTCGGCCACCGCCCAGACCGGCCTCGGCTTCACCGAGAACCTCTACGAGCGCGAACGGTTCGAGGAAGTGCTCGCGATCGCGGCCGACATCCGATCCCATGTCGAGGGTGGGTTCCACCCCGAAGAACAGGTGCAGGAGTGGCTCGACCGTGTCGGCTCCGGGGTCGCGGGCTACGTGACGCCGAAGATCACGGTCGGCGCCGTCGTGGGCAACGATGCCGAGGAACTCCTCATGATCCAGCGGGCCGACTCGGGCGTCTGGCTCTATCCGACCGGCTGGGCCGACGTCGGCTACTCGCCGGCCGAGGTCGTCGTGAAGGAGGTCTACGAGGAGACCGGCATCGAGTGTGAAGTGATCCGACCGATCGCCATTCTCGACGGCCAGCGGCGCGGCTTCACCCGCATCCCGCTCATCTCGCTCGTCTTCCACTGCCGCATGACGGGCGGCACCCTCGACCCGCATCCGCTCGAATGCAGCGACGTCGGTTGGTTCCGGGAAGGTGAACTCCCCGAACCCGTCGCCAACGCCGACCTCTGGGCCGAGCAGGCCTTCCGGGCGATCCGGGGAGAGGATCTCGACGTACAGTTCGACCGACCCCGAACGCCGCCCTGGCGGGGCGACATCGACCACGAGGAATCATGATGGCCACCCCCACCGCCTACGAACCGGTCACGTCGATCGTCGACCACGGCACCACCCGAGACGGGCTGATCCAGATGCGGCGCCGCTGGAAGCCGGCGGGCGATTCCCGCGCTGCCGTGCTGCTCCTCCATGGCATCGCCGAACACGGCGGCCGGTACGAACACGTGGGCCGTCGTCTCGCCGATGCGGGGTTCGACGTCGTGGCCATCGATCACCGCGGCTACGGCCGCAGCGGCGGTCGCCGCGGTCACGTCGACCGCTGGTCGCAGTTCACCGACGACGTGGAGGACCAGCTCGTCGAGGTGCGCGCCCTCGGCCTCCCAACGGTGCTCCTCGGCCACTCGATGGGCGGTCTCATGGCCTCCCGCTACTGCGTCGACACCGACCGCCCCCAACCCGACCTCCTCGTGTTGTCGGGCCCTGCCCTCGAAGCCGAGATCAAGCCACACCTGCGGATCGCGGCGCCGCTCATCGGACGTTTGGCGCCGACCGTGGAGATCAAGGAAGACGGTGACCCTGCGTTGCTGTCGAAGGATCCGAGGGTCGGCGAGGTGTTCTACGCCGATCCCTACCGTGTCCCGTATCCCACCGCTCGACTCGGTCTCGAACTGATGGGCGCGATGCGCGAGGCCCACGAGAACATCGCCAACGTCACCCTGCCGATCCTCGTGCTGCACGGCACCGACGACGGACTCGTACCCCACTCCGCCAGTCAGGTCTTCGAGACGCTGCCCAACGCCGAGCGGATCCTCTACGAGGGGCTCCGCCACGAGCTCTTCAACGAGGCCGAGGGTCTCGAGATCGTCGACACCGTCATCGACTGGGTCGACGGACAGCTCCGCGGCTGACTCGAGCTCAGCTGTCGTTGTCGCGCAGGAACTGTTCGACTTCGGCCAACAGCGTCTCGGGGTCGTCGTCGAGCTCCTCGTCGATCTCGATGTCGTCGCCGTGTTCGTCGGCGTCGTCCCACGCCTCTTCGAGGTCGGCCACGTAGCCGGCCGTGTCGTCGTCTTCGGCGACGAGCTCGTCGACCTGGCGCTCGTAGGTGGCGGCCGCGATCTCGAGGTCGGTGGAGTAGACCGACGTGCCCAGCACGTCGCACACCCGCTCGACGAGGGCGAGTCCGGCCTTGGGCGACGGCGCGCCGGGCACGTAGGAAGGCACGGCTGCCCACACCGACGCGGTGGGGATCTCTGCATCGCGGCACTGGGTCGCCAGTACGCCGACGATGCCGGTCGGGCCCTCGTAGGAAGAGGGCTCGAGCTCGAGCTCGGCCATCAGTCGCTCGTCCTCGGTGGCCCCGTAGACCTCGACGGGTCGAGAGTGCGGGACGTCGGCGAGCAGCGCACCGAGGGTGATGATCTGGCTGACCTCGAGGGCACGGGCCGTCTCGATGATCTGTTCGCAGAAGGTGCGCCACCGCAGCTGCGGCTCGAGGCCGAGCAGCACGATGGCATCACGGCTCGCGCCCCGGACGCGGCACGCCCGGAACTGATTGGTCGGCCAGGTCAGCGACCGTTGGCGGTCTTCGTCGAGTTGGACCAGCGGACGCGTGGTACTGAAATCGTAGAAGAACTCGGCATCGATCTCGGCGAGTGCCGTGCCGTCCCAGCGGTCGGCCAGATGGGCGGCGGCGATACTGGCGGCATCGCCGGCATCGTTCCACCCTTCGAACGCGGTGATCAGCACGGGCGACCGCAACTCGGGAAGGTTGGAGAGCCAGCGGACGTGGGCAGGGGTTTCGGCGTGCGTTGACACCCGAGCAACGCTATCGGCGAGAGCCTCTCAGCGTGCTCGCGTGACTCGGTAGGTGCCGTCGGCGTTGCGGCTCACGACCGCGCCATCGTTGCGCTTTCGTAACTCATCGGCCGTGGTTCGGTCGACGCCGTTTGCGAGCACGTATCCGCCGGTTGTTTTCGAGGTTGTCACCTGCTGCTCCTTGTCAGTCGGCGCTCGGGGGACGAGCCGACCGGACCCGCGTCGGCCACCCTACTACGTCTCCCCGCAACGATTCCGTCACGCAACTGACATATTTTCGAATTGGTCCGTTCGGCCCCGTCTGGGCATGGCTGGTCGTCCTCGCTAACGTCGGCGTCATGGACGACCAGACAACGATCTTCATCGACAACGACCACGTCACGGCGGCCAGCACCGACCGCATCGAAGTGATCAATCCTGCGACCGAGAGCGTGATCGGATCGGTGCCCGACTGTGGACCCGCCGACATCGATCGTGCCGTCGCCAGCTCCGTCGCTGCGTTCAACGGCGAGTGGCGCACGTGGACGCCCGACGAGCGGGTCGAGGCCCTCAGCCGCTTCTCGCAGGCGATCCAGGGCCGGGCCCAGGAGTTCGCCGACGTCATCACCGCCGAGGTCGGCACGCCGACCACCCAGTCGATGATGATGCAGGTCTTCGCCTCGACGATGGTGCTCGACCAGTACGTCAACGTCGCCAAGAACTACGCCTGGCAGGAACAGCGTCAGGGCTCGCTCGGTCAGAAGGTGTTGGTCAACAAGCAGCCGGTCGGCGTCTGCGCCGGCATCGTGCCGTGGAACGTGCCCCTCTTCATCGCGGCGATGAAGCTCGGCCCGGTGATCGCCACGGGATCCACCATGATCCTCAAGACCGCCCCGGAGACGCCGCTGCACGGTCACCTCATCGGCGAGTGCGCGAAGGAAGCCGGCCTGCCCGCCGGCGTGGTCAACGTGGTGTCCGCCGATCGTGTCGGCAGTGAATACCTCGTCCGTCACAACGACATCGACAAGGTGAGCTTCACCGGTTCGGCCCTCACCGGCGGCATCGTCGGCGGCATCTGCGGTGAACAGATCAAGCGCTGCACGCTCGAGTTGGGCGGCAAGTCGGCGGCGATCGTGCTCGACGACGTCGATCTCGACGCCGTCATGGGCGACCTCGTCATGTCGGGCATGCTCAACACCGGCCAGGCCTGTGGCGCCCAGACCCGGATCCTGGTCCCGCGGGGGCGCTACGACGAGATCACCGAGGCGCTGGGTGCGGCCGTGGCTGCATTGCCCTTCGGCGACCCGACCGATCCCGAGATCGTGCTCGGCCCGCTCGTGGCCAAGCGTCAGCACGAGAAGGTCGGCGGTTACCTGCAGGCCGGCAAGGACGAGGGCGCCGTCGTCGTCACCGGTGGAAACCTGGCCGACATGGACAAGGGCTTCTACGTCGAGCCGACCGTCTTCCGCGATGTCACCAACGACATGAAGATCGCCCGCGAGGAGATCTTCGGTCCCGTGTTGTCGTGCATCCAGTACGACACCGTCGAGGAAGCGATCACGATCGCCAACGACAGCGACTACGGCCTCAGCGGTTCGGTGTGGACCCAGGACTTCGATCGGGCCGCGGAGATCGCCGGTCAGATCCGCACCGGCGTGGTCGCCGTCAACAGCGCCGCCATCCTCGACATGGCCAGCCCGTTCGGTGGCTTCAAGAAGAGTGGCATCGGCCGTGAACTCGGCCCCGAGGGGTTCGGCCCCTTCACCGAGATCCAGTCGGTGCTGCTGCCCGCCTGATCCCGGCCGGCGCCGCCTCTCCTGCTACGAATCCTGCTGTTCGGGCGGGCTGAAGCGGTAGACGTTGGTGTCGCGCTCGATGAAACCGATGCGCTGGTAGAGCCGGTTGGCGGCTTCGCGGCTCGGCCGCGAGGTGAGGTCGACCGTGATCGCGCCCGCGGCGAATGCGTGGTCGATCGCGGCCTCGTTGAGAATGCGCCCGACGCCCTTGCCCCGCGCCGCCTCGTCGACGATCACGTCCTCGATCCACGCCCGGATCCCGGTGGGAATCCGGAAGAGGATCAGCGTCAGCGTGCCGAGGATGCCGGTCTCGTCGCGGGCCATGAAGAGGATCGAGGCATCGGAGTCGATCATCTCCTGGAGTGCCTCGTCGGTGGGCGGCGGGTTCGACTTCGAGAGTTGGGGCACGAGGCGGTCCATCGCCTCGCGCAACTCGCCGTCGACCTCGGTTGCGATGTACGTCTCGACCATGCGCCGAGCGTAGAGGTCAGGCCGGCGGCGGTGGCGCCGACCAGGGCGCGGCGTCGAGATAGTCCTCCGTGGGCTGTGCCTCTTCCATGCGGTAGCCGACCGGGAACCAGAGGTCGCCGACCGCCGCCGAGTAGTGGATCTCCCAGGCCTGGGCGGCCCGGTACGCGACGGAATCGTCGCGGAAGAGACTGGCGTAGTGGGTGACGGCGGCGACATACGCGTCGGAGTTGTTGTAGCCCCAGAGGGCGTTGTGCATGTCGTCGGGGCCGCCCCTCCGCACGAGATAGCGGGCCGCGGCCGGGATGGCGTCGTAGGGGTCGTCGATGTCGCCGTCGCTCACTTCCTCCCAGGTCGTGGGCAGGAACTGCATCGGGCCCTGGGCACCGGCCGTGGAGAGACCGTCGATGCGACCGAACCCGGTCTCGATCAGGTTGATGGCGGCGAGGAACGACCAACCGATGCCGGTTGCTTCCTCGGCCTGTTCGTAGAGCGAGCGGAGCTCGTCGGCCGGGAGCGGCTCGATGATCTCCCAGGCCGGCACGTTCACGGGGGCGTCGCCGCCGTGGCCGATGTTGCCGATCGCCTGGCGGGCCGCCAGGTGGCGTTCGATGGCCGCCGTCAGTGCTTCGGGTGCGTCGGCGACCGTGATCCGGATCCACTCCGGGTTGCGGCCGATCACCCGATAGAGCATCTGTTGTTCGTGGGCGAGGTCGGCCCAGGCGGCGTCCTCGGGGTCGCCGGCCCGGAGGAGGCGCTCAACCTCGTAGAGGCGGGTGGCGGCGGCCTCGGGTTCGGCCGGCACCGCGGGATACCTGCGACCGGCGGGCGTGCTCGGCTGCGCGAACGGCGCCTCGGTGGTGGTGACCGGGGTCGAAGGGGGCGGTGCCGTCGTCGTGGTGTCGTCGACGGGGGCCAGAGTGGTGTCGGTCAACTCGGGCCGGGCCCCGTCGGCACAGCCGGCACCCAACGCGACCGCGCCGGCGAGCACGACGGCGCCGAGTCGACGGGTGTGGTTCACGCGCCGACGACGCGAACGACGTCGCCGCTGAGCGAGAGGGCGAGCAACTCGCCGTCGGCATCGACGGTGACGCCCACGAGGTCTGCGATGGGCACGCCCAGGTCACGGAACAGGACCTGGTCGTCGACGATCGACAGGGCCCACACCGACGACTCGCAGTAGTCGCCGAAGACATAGCTTCCGACGAGTTCGGGGATGGCGAGCCCGCGATAGACCACCCCGCCGCTGATGCTGCAGCCGCTGGGGTCACCGCTGGCGTGGGGGTATTCGAACACCGGGTCGACATTGGCTTCCGGCCGGGGGCCGGAGAACTGGCGTGTGCCTTCGCGCAGATTCCAGCCGAGGTTCGCGCCGAGCCCGAAGCCGTTGGCCCCGAGGAGCAGGTCGACTTCCTCCCACGCGTTCTGGCCCACGTCGGCGATCCACAGGTCGTCGGTGATCGGGTCGAACGAGAACCGCCAGGGGTTGCGCAGGCCGATCGCGAAGATCTCCGGCTGACCGTTCACGCCGTCGGCGTAGGGGTTGTCGGCCGGGATCAGGTAGGGCTCGTCGGCGCCCGGGGTCGGGTCGATCCGGAGCAGTGATCCGAGGATCTGGGTCGGGTCCTGTCCGGCGCCGAGCGGGTCACCACCGGACCCACCGTCGCCCACGCCGATGTAGAGATGGCCGTCGGGGCCGATGGCGAGGCCACCACCGTTGTGGTTGCCGAAGGGCTGTTCGATCGACAGGAGGTGGTGGCGTTCGCCGGGACGGCCGTCGTCGTCGAGGACGAACGCATCGACGTTGGTGTCCCCGTCGAGATCGGTGAAGTTGACGTAGAGATGCTCGGGGTCGGCCGCGATGCCGAGCAGCCCCCGCTCGCCGCCGGCGCGGGTCTCGGCCGACAGGTCGACGACGACATCGCCGAGGGCGCCGGTGACGGGGTCGAGCACCGAGACGATTCCACGGCGCTGGGCCAGCCAGAGCTCGCCGTCGGGGGAGATCGTGGTGTCGATCGGCTCCTCGACCCGCGTGAGGGCCTCGCCGGCGACCGAGGCCAGGGCCAGGTCACCGTTGATCGATCGGGGGTTGGGCACGGTGGTCGTGGTGGTGGTCGTCGTCGTCGAGTCGGGCGGGGCCGACGAGTCGGGCGGCGGGGCGCTCGTCGTGGTCGGTGCGTCGGTGACGACGGGGACAGTGGTACTCGACGTGTCGCCGACCGGGTCGCCGTTGCCGCACGCCGCGGCGAGCAGCGCGACTGTGAGCGCGGCAGCGAGCGCCGAGACGCGGGGGAGCGTCACTTGGGGACCCTCCGGATCAGGCCCTCCTGCACCACGTTGGCGATCAGGCGGCCGTCGTGGGTGAACACCCGTCCGGTGGCCAGCCCCCGCGCGCCGGTCGTGGCCGGGGTGTGTTGGTCGTAGAGCAGCCACTCGTCGGCCCTGAAGTCGCCGTGGAACCACATGGCGTGGTCGAGACTCGCCATCTGGATCGTCTCGTCGGCCGCGCCGCTGCCGTGGGGGAGCAGGGTCGTGTCGAGCAGCGTCATGTCGGATGCGTAGGTGAGCAGGCAGGTGTGGAGCACCTGATCATCGGGTAGTCGGCCGTCAGCGCGGAACCAGACCTGCTGCACGGGCGGCAGCGGCTGGTTGCGGTCGAGTGGACTCGTGGTGACATAGCGGATGTCGAGTGGGTGGGGGTTGTCGGCGAACGGATCCTCGATCCCTCGGGCCGCGAAGCGCTCGGCGCGCGTGGGCAACCCGTCGGCCGGTGGGACGTCGGGCATCGGTTCGAGGTGCTCGAGTCCCGGCTCGTCGAGGTGGAACGACGCCGCGAGGTTGAAGATCGCCCGTCCGTGCTGGATGCCGACCACGCGCCTCGTCGTGAACGAGCGTCCGTCACGGATGCGGTCCACCTCGTAGAGCACCGGAACGGACGGGTCGCCGGGTCGGAGGAAGTAGGCGTGGAGCGAGTGGACGGCGCGGTCGTCGTCGATCGTGCGGGCCGCGGCGACGAGCGCCTGCCCGGCGACCTGGCCGCCGAAGATGCGCTGACGCTTCTCGTCGGGCGACACGCCACGGAAGATGTTGACCTCGATCGACTCGAGGTCGAGGAGGTCGACGAGGTCATCGACGTCGTGCTGCATGACGACATACTGCCGCACGGTCAACACCTGGCCGCGGTCGGCCGACAGGTGAAGGTATGACGCTAGCCTCCACCCCCATGTCGACCGCCGCGCGCCTGGGGCTCGCCCGCCTCGTCGAGGAGCACGGAATGAAGCTCCTCCGCTATTGCGGGGTGTCGGTGGTCAACGTCATCACCGGCAACGGCACCCTGCTGCTGTGCCTCGAGGTGTTCGACCTCCACCGCCTGCTCGCGGTGCTGATCGCGTGGTCCGTGAGCACAGTGCCCGCCTATCTGCTGAGCCGTCGGTGGGTGTGGCAGCAGACCGGGTCGAACTCGATGCGCAACGAGGTCGCCCCGTTTTGGATCCTGGCCCTCATCGGTCTCCTGTTCTCCGGTTTCTGCGTCTGGATCGCCGGCTTCTTCACCGACAATTCGCTGGTGCTCCTCGTGGTCAACCTCGGGGCGTTCGGCGTCGTCTGGGTGGCCAAGTACCTGGTGCTCGAGCGGCTCATGTGGGGCACCGGCCGCGGTGAACTCGAAGTCGAAGTGGTGTGATGGATCCCGACCTGCTGGCCTTCGCCGAGGCGGCGCGAGGGTTCATGCCGCCCGATGAGGGGCTTGCCCTCCACGAGGCCGCCCTCGCCGTCGAGGTCGACGGACCCTTTCTCGAGGTCGGGAGTTACTGCGGCAAGTCCGGGGTCTACATCGGCGCCGCCGCTCGTGCGCGCGGCCGGGTGCTCTTCGCTCTCGACCACCATCGTGGGTCCGAGGAGAACCAGGCGGGGTGGGAGTGGCACGAGCCGGATCTTGTCGATCCCGAGGTCGGCAAGATGGACACCCTGCCGATCTTCCGCCGCACCATCCACGATGCGGGTCTCGAGGGAACCGTCGTCGCCCTGGTCGGCGATTCGCCCACCGTGGGATCGGTGTGGGCCACGCCGCTGGCGCTGTTGTTCATCGACGGGGGCCACGGCCACGACCCGGCCCATCGCGACTACGAGCTGTGGGTGCCGCTTGTGATGGTCGGTGGCCGCCTGCTGATCCACGACGTCTTCCCGAACCCCGACGACGGTGGTCGGCCGCCCTACGAGATCTACTGCCGGGCCATGGAGTCGGGTGCGTTCCGCGAGCTGACGGCGGTCGGTTCGCTGCGGGTCCTCGAACGCATCGGCGACGGGATCTAACCCGCCACGTCGCTCGAGGCCATTCCGGCGATGAGCGGCTCGGTGACTCGCTCGGCGTCAGTCGCGGGCGCGCTCGTCGAGGGTCGTGTCGGCGGACTGTTCGGCCGGGTCGACGTCGATGATCGCCGGCAGGAACGAGTGGTCGGAGAACAGGCGGGCGGCCGGGCTCGTGCCGTCGATCGCCTCGGCGGTGAGCAGGACGGCAGCCGACGAGTAGGTGGAGCGCTCCTCGGGGGGGAAGAGCGTGCCGTCGGGGTGGACGATGCCGGTGATGTAGCGGCCGTCGTCCTCTCGGGTGGCCTGGGCGGCGGTGAACAGCCGCATCGCGATGTCGTGTTCTCCGACGCCCATGTGGGCCAGGGCACACTCGCAGGTCTCGGCCGTGGTGACCCACGGACGGTCGCTCACGCAACGGATGCCCTTGTCGTCGAGCATGAAGGTGTCGAAGCGGTCGGCCAGGTGGGCCCGGCCGGCCTCGCCGGTGATCACGCCGGCGAGGACCGGGTAGTACCAGTCCATCGCCCAACGATGCTTCGGCGAGAACGCCTCCTCGCGTTCGTGACGGATGGCGTGGGCGAGGAGTCCGAGCGAGAGCTCCCAGTCGGGGCGCTCGTGGTGCAGCTCCTCGGCGATGGCCACCGCGCAACGGAGGCTGTGGGCGATCGACGAAGAGCCGGTCAGCAGGGCGAACGACCAGGGGGTGCCGTCGGGATGACGAGCCCAGAGGATCTCGCCGCGAGGCTGCTGCAGATCGAGCACGAAATCGATCGCGGGTTCGACGACCTTCCACATCTCCTCGAGATAGCCGAGGTCGCGGAAGTGGAGATGGTGATGCCAGACGCCGGCGGCGATGTAGGCGATCACGTTGGCATCGAGCTTGTCCTGCTCGACCTCGTGTTCGAGGTAGTACTGGTGCCACGAACCGTCGGGCCGCTGGATGTCGACCAGCCACTGGTAGGCGGCCTCGGCTTCCGCCCGGCGATCGCCGATCACCAGGGCCATCGCGGCCTCGATGTGGTTCCACGGGTCGGCGTGGCCGCCGGGGAACCAGGGGATCATGCCCGAATCGAGCTGCCAGGAGGCGATGTGGTCGGCGGTGTCGCGCACCTGTTGGGCGGAGAGCACACCGGGGATGTCAGGCGGCATTCGCATCCTCCAGCGAGCGCTTCGAACGGAGTGGAGACTTGGTCGCGTAGACCACGAGGCTCTTGCCGAGCACCGGGTTGAGGACCTTCTCCGCCGTGCGAGTCAACCACGGCTGTTTGACGATGTCCCACTCGAGGAGCTTGTGGTAGGTCTTCACCGACCAGTTGTCGTCGACCTCGTTGTTGACGCCGACCGCGCAACGGATCCACCAGTAGGGCGAGTGCAGGGCATGGGCCCGATGCGAGTCGACGGGGTCGAGCCCGGCACCGCGCAGCTTCTCGCGGACCTCGTCCTCGGTGTAGATGCGGACATGGCCCCCCTCGGCCTTGGGGGCGTAGTACTCGTCGCTCAGCTTCCAGCAGATCTTCTCGGGGAAGGTCGCGGGCACCGTCACGGCGATCGTGCCGCCCGGCTTGAGGATGCGCATGAACTCGTCGTAGGCCGCCTGGTCGTCGGGCACGTGCTCGAGCACCTCGGAGGCGATGATCTTGTCGAACGTCTCGTCGGGGTAGGGGAGTCGGGTGCCGTCGCCCTGCACCTGGGAGCGCAGGAGCGAGCCGTCGAAGAGTCCGTCGTCGACGAGGATCGGCGCCGTGTTGCGGATCGCCTCGAGTTCGGGCAGCGCCATGTCGCAGCTGACCACGTCGGCCCCCCGCACGAGCGCCTCGTAGGTGTGGCGGCCGAAGCCGCACCCGAGATCCAGCAGCAGGTCGCCGGCGTGCAGGTCGAACTTGTCGTAGTCGACGGTCAGCATTCAGTTGCCTCCGCGGGCTTCGTGTTCGTCGAGGACGGCCCAGTACTGATCGAGGGTCTTCAACGCCGTGTGACGCCACGACCACTGGTCGATCACGCGCTGGCGGCCCTGGGCCCCGATCTTGGCCCGCAGCTCGGGGTCGTCGAGGGCCCGGGCGATCGTGGTGGCGAGGGCGTCGCTGTCGCCGGGCTCGGTCGAGAAGCAGGTCTCGCCGTCCTTGCCGGTCACCTCGGGGAGGGCGCCGCCGGTGGTGGCGACGAGGGGCACGCCGCACGACATCGCTTCGATCGCCGGGAGCGAGAAGCCCTCGTAGAGCGACGGGACGACGGCGAGCTCGGCCTCGCTGTAGAGCTCGACGATGCGCTGGTCCGGCACGCCGGACACGAACTCGACACAGTCGTCGAGCCCGAGCTGGGTCATCACGGTGCTCGCATGGCTGTCGGGCCGGCGCTTGCCGATGATCGTGAGCTCGATGTGGCGTTCGGTGCGGAGCTTGGCCACCGCCTCGAGCAGGAACTTGAGGCCCTTCATGGCGACGTCGGCCGACGCGGTGGTGACGAGATGGCCGGGCCGGCGCTCGACACTCGGGACCGGAAGGAAGAGTTCGGGATCCACCCCGACGGGGACCACGTGGATCTTGTCGGCATCGACACCGTGGTCGGCGGCGATGTCGCCCTTCGACGACTCGGACACCGACATGACGCGGGTCATGCGCTGGGCCACCTGGCTCTGCATCTTGGTGAACGAGTACCAGCGGCGCTTGCCGAACTTCTCCCACGGGGTGCGGGCGTGTTCGAGTTCGAGCTTGCGGTCGACGGTGATCGGATGGTGGATGGTCTCGAGAATCGGCCACCCCTCCTGCTGGAGCTTCAGAAGCCCCCAGCCGAGCGTCTGGTTGTCGTGGATGAGGTCGAACTCGTTGCGCCGGTTGCGGAGGTGGCGCCAGGCCCTGAGGCTGAACGCCATCGGCTCGGAGAAGTTGCCGGTGCTGAACGAGGCGTGTTCGGCGACGTCGGTCCAGTCCTTCCACTCCCAGACGCGGGGCTTGCGCATCGGGTGGGGATCGCTCCAGATGTCGAGGCTCGGCAGCTCGATGAGGGGCACCCGGTCGTCGATGATCGGATACGGAGGTCCGCCGAGTACTTCGACATGGTGGCCGAGATCGACCAGCGCCTTGCTGAGGTGGCGGACGTAGACACCCTGGCCGCCGACGTGCGGCTTGCCGCGGTAGGTGAGCAGCGCGATACGAAGGGCGCGATCTCGGTCGACAGGCATGAGTCACCAGGCTTCCGCGGGGTTTGACGGGACGTCAAATGATGCCGTGGATCCGAGCATTTCGATACTTGGGGTGACCTCGGACACGTCGGACGGCCGCTAGAACGGACCCGTGCGAGCGCTGGTGCAACGAGTCAGTCGGGCCAAAGTGACGGTCGGCCACGAGGGTCCCGCGCCCGAGATCACGGGCGAGATCGGACCCGGACTCCTGGCCCTCGTCGGCGTGACCCACGACGACACCCCTGCGCAGGCGACGAAACTCGCCGACAAGATCTGGAATCTGCGGATCTTCGACGACGACGCCGGGGTGATGAACCGTTCCGTGGCCGACACGACCGGCGAGGTGCTCGTCGTGAGCCAGTTCACGCTCTACGGCGACACCCGCAAGGGCCGCCGGCCCGGCTACTCCGACGCCGCCAAACCCGACGTCGCCGAACCGCTGGTCGACGCATTGGTCGCCGAGCTGCGGTCGTTGGGCGCCGAGGTGGCCACCGGTCGGTTCCGCGCCGAGATGGCGGTCGAGCTCGTCAACGACGGGCCGATTACATTGCTTGTCGAGGTCTAGGTCTCTCGAGGTCTAGGTCGCTCGAGGTCTGAAGCGCCGACCCAGTACCGCCAGTGAGAGCAACAGCATGGGCCACGGCCCCACGATCGTGGCGAGCGAACGACCCTCACGCAGCGGGATCGCCTGGCGCAGGATCGCCTGTTCGCTCACGCCGGTGCGTTGGTGCACCTTGCCGTCGTTGCCGATCACGGCGGAGAAGCCCGTGGGTGCGGCTTGGAGCACCCAGCGGTCGTTCTCGATCGCCCGCAGCCGGCTCGACGCGACCTGTTGGGTCTGCACGATGGTGAGCCAGTACGACGACCCGTTGGTGGGGTTGAGCAGGACCTGCCCGCCGTTGTTCATCGCATCGCGGGCTCGATAGTCGAAGAAGATCTCCCACGAGATCGCGATGCCGAGCGGTCCGAACTCGGTGTCGAGCACCGCCGGACCCGTACCCGAGCGCACGTCGCGCCCCGGCAGTTCGTCGCTGAAGTTCTCGAGGAACGACCGGAGGGGGACGAACTCGCCGAAGGGAACGAGACGGACCTTGTCGTAGCGATCGCCGACCGCCCCGTCGGGGGTGATCACCAGCGAGAAGTTCTCGTTGTACCGTCGGTCGTCGGACGGTTCGAACCAACCGCTGATGATCGTGGCGTCCTTCTCGGCGGCGAGTCGCCGCAGTTCGCCCAGCGCCTCGTCGGCGCGGAGGACCGGTGCGTCGCAGCGAGACGGCGTGGGGATCGCGTCGTCGACCGGGTGCACGACGTCCTCCGGCCACAGGATGAGATCGACTCCCTCGTCGTCGGCGATGCGTTCGGTCGCGGCCACGTGCCGGTCGAACACCCGCCGGTTCTCGCACGTGTCGGCCCGGGTGTTCTGTGGCCCGCCGCCCTGCACCACGACGACATCGATGGTGCGCACCGTGTCGACCCCCATGCCTCCGAGGTAACCGAGGAACACGGCCGCACACAGGGCGCCGATCGGTGACCAGGGCACCCGACGTCGCACCACGGCGTCGCGCAGCCCGGCGGCGATGAACACCGTGACGAACACCAGGAACGGAGAACCGAGGAACCGGGCCGCGACCGCCCACGGCGTGTCGACCGATGCCATCGCGAGCGTGGCGATCGGCACTCCACCGAACGGAACGTGCCAGCGGATCAGCTCCGCGATCACCACCGCCGCCGCGAACGCGCTCGCCCGTCGCTCTCCCGATGCCGGCGTGACCCGCCCGGCCACGGCAACGAGGAGGGTGAAGACACCGGCCGCAACCGGCCAACCCGGTGGGGTGAGGTCGAACATCCACAAGGTCGAAGGAAAGGCCCAGAAGGCGCCGACCAGCAACGAGCGGCGGAAGCGGGTCCGCGGCGCCGCGTCGGCGAGCAGGTGGAACCACAGGCCCAGTCCGGCCAGGCCGAGGGGCCACCACCCCCACGGCGGCAGTGCGGCGGCGATGCCCAGCCCCGCGAGGGCGCTCAGCGCGCGAGTGCGGTTCACGTGGGCGGGGTGACGCTGAGCCGGTGGACGCCGCCGACGGCGCCGACGCCCTTGATGCGCACCGGCACCTCTCCGTCGGAACGGACCCACGCCGGCAGCCCCTGGAGGTCGGTGACCGCGAGGAGTTCGCCGGGCTCGGCCTGGGTGCAGAGTTTCGAGGCGAGGTTGACGGGCTCACCGATGTAGTCGTCGCCCTCGAACAGCAGGGCGATACCGGTGGCGATCCCCACCCGAACATGGATGGCCGACTCGGAGAAGTGATGCACCAGGTGGGCGCCGAGCGCGATCGTCGGGGCCGACTCGGTGCCGACCAGCATCACGCCGTCGCCCAACCACTTCGCCACACGGACACCGCGCTTGGCCGCGACATTGCGCGTGACACGTCGGAACTCACCGAGCTGACGAACGGCGGCATGGGGTCCGCGTTCACGCGTGTAGGCGGTGAAGCCGCTCAGGTCCGCGAAACAGAACGTGCGCATGACGTTGAGATGGGTGTCGCCCTCGGCCAGGTCCTCCGGACGGGCGACCTGGTCGACCTGTGCCGCATCGGCCCACTCACGGGCCGGGCCCGTGTCGGACGCGAGCAGCGGCACCAGCAACTCGCCGGTCGGATCGGTGCTGGTGGTCAGGGCGGTGGGTGGCGAAGCCGGCTCGGAGCCGGAAGAGGAATGCGGTGACGACGACACGCCGTCAGACTCTCACAGGCGGTGCCCCGGTCAGGGGCAACACACCGCCGGTTCTCTCAGACCTTGCCTAATCAGACCTTGTTGCCGCAGATGGGCCAGGGCTGCTTGCCCCGCTCCGACCACAACGCGCGCGTCATCGCGTCCTGCCACCACGGGGCGACCTCGATCGGGTCGATGCCGACCAACCACGGGAAGAACCGTCCGGCCACGTCGTCCCAGGTCGTCTGGTCGAACTGGTAGGCACCGCGGTAGGTGCCACTGCGCGAGATGGCCTCGTAGTTGTCGGTCGACTCGCACATCCGCAGACGGTGCAGTTCCTCGTTGGAGAGAACGTCTCGCACCTCCTCGGTGGAGTCGAGGTACAACGCCAGCTCCTCGGGGGTGCAGGCGGCGGTGACGAACAGGGCGGTCAGGGCGAACGCGATCAATCGGATCGTTCGGCGCATGAGAAGTGCTGCCTCCTCGGGCGGGGCCCGTGTCGTGGCGTGATCTGGGTGACCGTTCACACGACGCGATGGTCGTGGGCAGGGGAGCGGGTCGGTCACCGACGCCTCAGCGACGGTCAAGCTAGAGGGGTCCCGTCACACAACCGCAACATTGAGACAGAAGTCACAAACGGCCCAGGCAGCCGTCAGTAGGGCGTCATCCTCGCTGGGTGTCGGCCCAATCCCGGATGATGGCCTGCGCCAGTTCGGTGAGGGCGGCGGAGTCGTCGCCCGTGAGGAACGTACGCAGCTGCAACCCGTCGACCATCGCGACGGCGAGGGTCGCGGCGAGGTCGTCGAGATCGGCCCCGGCCGGCGCGGTCGAGTCGCCCTCAGGGGGGCTGTGGGCGTCGGTGCGGGTGCGGTAGGTGGACTGCGCGCCGGCCCGCGCGGCGTCGCCGACCGTGTCGTCGGCCTCGCCCGATGACAGGGCGACCATGGTCTGGAGCCAATCGACCCAGCCCGCGTCGGTGATCGCCGCGTGGTCCCAGACCCCGGCTCGCTCGATCACCGACAGCTGGTACTCCTGGAGTGAGTTCCAGATCCGTTCGTGGACCGAGCCGTAGGTGACGCGGACACCGCGCGTTCGCTCGAGGTGCTCGAACACCTTGGCGTAGCTGACCGACGACAGTTGGGTCTCGACGCCGAGTTCTCGCAGCACCTCGGTGCCGCCTTCGATCATGAGCTCCTTGAGCTCGGCGCGCGAGCGCCTCGTCTTCTTCTCTGCGGGAAAGTCATCGACCATGCCCCCACCGTAGGGTGTGAGGATCCCGGCGACAATGCTCGCAAGGATTCCTCGCAGGGCCGCCGAGCGTCAGACGATGGTGCCGACTGCGGCACGGCCCTGGCGGACGCATGCGGGCAGCCCGAGACCGCGCATGCTCGCGCCGGCCATCCGCACACCCGGGGCATCGCGGCGGAGCCATTCGTCGATCTGGTCACAGCGGTCGAGATGACCGGGGCGGTACTGCGGAAGGCACCGCCGCCACTCGCTGACCCGGGCCACGGCATCGCCGGTGAGTCCGACCGTGGTGCGGAGCTCGTCGAGCAGTCGGGCGACGACGTCGTCGGTCGTCATCTCGAGCCACCGGCCGTCGTCGGTGCGCCCGGCCGACACCCGCATGATCACGTGCTCGCCGTCGTCGTAGTGCTCCCACTTGTAGGAGGAGACCGAGCACGCAGTCATCAGGAGTCCCTGATCGCGGGGCACCAGGAACCCGGCCCCGTCGAGCTCGTGGCCGACCTGGTCACGGCGGGCCACGAACGTGACGAGCACCGCGTCGGCGTAGTGGAGGCCGGCGAGCACCGCGGCCACTTCTGGGGCGTGGGGTGCGAGAAGTCCGGCGCTGACCCAACCCGGAGTGGTGAGCACCACGGCATCGGCCTCGTGGCTGCGGTCGTCGGTGCGCACGATCCACGCGTCGCCGTCACGGTCGAGGTCGAACACCTCCGCCCGGGTGTGGATCCGATCGCCGAGCTCGTCCTGCAACGCATCGATGATGCGCTGGCTCCCCCCGCGGACACCGTGGAAGACCGGGCCGTCGGCAACCGCCGTCGCGACATGGTCGCGGAGCGCCTGCCCGAAGGACCCGCCCTTCGCCGCGGCATTGGCCAGGGCCGCGGCGCCGGCCCGGATGCTCATCTCGTCGGCCGTGCCGGCGTTGATGCCGCCGATCAGCGGGTCGACCAGTCGGGCGAACACCTCGTCACCCACGCGGGGCCGCAGCACTTCGCCCACCGTCGCGTCGCCGGCGAGGGCGGGATGGTCGACCTCGAGCGCGGTCCGCAAGGCCTCGACGCCGGCCTCGGAGACGATGCCGCTGGCGGCGACCGCATCGGGGTCGAGCGGTGCACCGAGCACCCCGGGCGGGATGCGGCGCAGCGCACCGTCGACCCACATGAAGGCACCGCCGGGCCGCGGGGACGTGAGGTCGTCCTCGAGTCCGAGCTCGATGCAGAGTTCGGTCATCTCGGGCTCTCGGGCGAGGAAGCCGTCGGCCGCCATGTCGACGTCGAAGGGCAGGCCGGCGCCGTCGACCGGACCGCCGGCGACCTTGCCCCCCACCCGCGGGGCGGCGTCGAGCACCACGACGTGGCGGCCCTGCCGGTGCAGCTCGTGCGCGGCGGCGAGGCCGGTGATCCCCCCACCGACGATCACCGTCCGGTCGCTCATGGGTTGACGGTTCCTTCACGGTGCACGACCTCGACGACGGCGCTGAGCACGTCGGGGTCGACCGCCGGCATCACCCCGTGGCCGAGGTTGAAGACGTGGCCGGGATGGCCGGCGTTGCGGGCGAGCACGTCGCGGGCGCCCTCGACCGCGGCGTCGACCCCGGCGAGCACCATCGTGGGATCGAGATTGCCCTGCAGGGCGACGTCGTCACCGACGCGGGCGCGGGCCCGATCGAGCGGCACCCGCCAGTCGACCCCGACGACGTCGGCGCCGGCGTCGCGGATCAACTCGAGCAGCTCACCGGTGGTGACGCCGAAGTGGATGCGGGGGACGCCCGTGTCGGCGACGCCGGCCAGCACCCGCGAGGAGTGAGGGAGCACGTAGCGCTCGTACTGAGATGGCGACAGCGCACCGGCCCAGGAGTCGAACAGTTGGATCGCCGACGCGCCATTGTCGATCTGCGACCGCAGCGAGGTGATCGCCATGTCGGCGAGCCGTTCCATCAGCGAGTGCCAGAGCGCCTCGTCGTTGAACATGAGGCTCTTGGTGTTGGCGTAGTCACGAGACGGGCGCCCCTCGATCAGGTAGGAGGCCACGGTGAACGGCGCACCGGCGAACCCGATCAGGGGAACGTCGAGCTCGGCCACCAGCTGGCGAACCGTCTCGAGGACGTAGGGGGTGTCGGCCTCGGGATCGAGCGGCCGTAGGCGGTCGAGGTCGGCGGCCGAGCGGAACGGGTGTTCGACCTCTGGCCCCACGCCGGGGGTGACGGTGAGCCCGAAGCCGACCGCGTGGGCGGGGACGACGATGTCGGAGTAGAGGATCGCGGCGTCGACGCCGTAGCGGCGCACCGGCTGCAGGGTGATCTCGGTGGAGAGGTCCGGATCGGCGATCGCGTCGAGAATCGTGCCTTCGCCGCGGATGGCGCGGTATTCCGGCAGCGACCGGCCGGCCTGACGCATGAACCACACCGGGACCCGGTCGTGGGGCTGGCATCGGCAGGCACGGATGAAGGGATGGTCGTCGAATCGGCCGGCGGACATGCAGCCGAGGCTACCGATGCCCGCTGCCCGGGGCGGCAGTGGGCCGGGCAGTACGATCTCCGGGGTGCCGAGACACTCCCGCCCCCCGAGGCTCGCCATCGCCGTCCTGGCCGTCGCTGCGCTGGCCACGTCCTGCGGGTTGCGCGGCGACGGCGACGTCGCGTCGGCCGCACCCGAGGCGGTCGTGGCGCCGGCGTCGTCGACCACGACCGCCATGCCGACGACAACGTCGACCACGTCCACGACCACGACGACCACGACGACCACGTCCACAACCACAACGACCACGACGACACTGCCCCCCGGACCGGTGTATCTCGAGCAGGACCACACGCAGTTCGCGTCGGCCGGACCGGTCGATCTCTTCCATCCGGCTCGGCGGGTCGAGCTGATCGGCTTCCACGAAGCGGGCCACGACGGCTCGCAGCAGCAGACGCCGACCGACGGTGCGGCGCCCTCGGTCACCCTCGAGAGCCGCGGCCGCAACACCGGCTCCCGGACGGCGGCCGACGTCGTGGTCGACCCCGAGGTGGAGATCCGCTCGCCGGTCACCGGCACCGTGATCCGAGGCGGAACCTACGTCCTCTACTGCGACTACTCCGATGACTTCCTCGTGATCGAACCCGACGCGGCGCCCGGCTGGGAGGTCAAGATCTTCCACATCGACGGGTTGATGGTGGGAGTGGGCGACGAGCTCGAGGCCGGGGTCACCGTGATTGCGCCGCGGGCCACCCGGCTCCCGTTCGAGTCGCAGGTCGACGAGTTCACCGACGAGCCGTCGAACCCGCACTTGCACGTCGAGGTGATCGACCCGTCGATACCCGACATCCCCACCCCCGGCGGCGGCTGCTGAGCCCTCGGGCGCGCGTTACGGCGTGGCGTTCGCCCGTTCGATCAGCTCGACCAGGCCGGCCCCGTCGACGCCGGCCAGCACCCGGTCGACGGCCGCGGCGCCGGCTTCGGTGGCCCTACGTCGTGCGTCGTCGGCGGTCTTGTCGAGCGCCGGCAGTGTCTCGGCATCCGGCTCGACAACGACCACCGCGGTTCCTCGGGCCTGCACCTCGGCGACCTCCTCGTCGAGCTTCGTGCTGAACCAGGCCCTGGTGGGATCCGTGATCCAGCTGCGGTCGCCCTCGACCGCGGTCATCGCCGAGGACACGATCACGAGGTCGAAGCCGAGGGCGGCGGTGAGATCGAGATTGGTCGACGAATGGACGCCGCCGTCGATGTATTCGCGCTCGCCGACCTTGCCGGGCGCGTAGTAGCCGGGCACGGCCGACGACGAACGCACGGCCTGGCCGACGGTGCCCCTGACGTCGTCGCGCCCGAACACCACCCGACGGCCGTCACCCATCCGCACCGCGGTGATCCAGAGTGGCTGATCGGGCCAGCCATCGGGCAGGAGCTCGTTCATCCGCTTCGCGAGCGGCTCTCCTGATCGGGTGCCGCGGGGAAGGTTGGCCATCAGCACGCGGGCCGGGTCGAGTTTCCACGGCGGCCAGGCCGCCCGGAGTGCCATCCGCGGGGAGGCCGGCCGCCAGTCGCGGGGGACCTCGGGTTCGTCGTAGGGGGTGACGATGCGGTTGTAGATCGCCTCGGCCTCGGGGCTGATCGGGCCGCCGGTCATGTGGAGCTTGCGGTCGACTGCGGCGACGCCGGCCCGGATCGTGACCGCCGTGATCGCGCCCGCCGAGGTGCCGATGATCAGTTCGGACGAGCGGGCGTCCCACCCGGGCGTCTCCTGGAGTCGACCCAACACACCGGAATGCCACGGGTCGCCGAGCGGACCGCCGGCGCTGAGAACCAAACCGATCGAGAACATGATCCGTGAGGGTACGAGGACGGTGGCCGGTTGGGGTGTAGCCCCGGACGCGGCGCCCGAACGCCCGGGTAGACTGAACCGTTTCCCCCTCCCCGGGAGTCCGCCCCCAACGTGTCAGACCGCCATCCCGAACTCGACGCCGAGCAAGCCCACCTCGACTGGGCCTACGCCTGCCTGGAGGACGCGCGCGAGCGCGCCCATCGCATCACCGGCGGGCACGAGGCCCAACGGGGCGGCACCAACCAGCACCGGTTCGAGCGCGAATCGATGATCGACGGTGCCGTCACCCGGTTGAGTCAGCTCAACCTGGGCGATCGATCGCTCGTCTTCGGGCGTATCGATCCGGCCGGCACCGGCGAGAAGTTCTACATCGGCCGCCTCGGGGTGTGGGACCGCGAACACGACCCGGTGGTGGTCGACTGGCGGGCCCCGATCGCCGAACCCTTCTACCGGGCCACCGGGCGCGAGCCGATGGGCATCGAACGACGACGCCACTTCGCCACCCGGGGGCGAACGCTTCTCGGGATCGACGACGAGCTGTTCGGCGACCTCGAAGGGGTCACTCCCGACGATGTCGGCACCCGCGGTCAGGGGGCACTGATCGCGGCCCTCGAAGCGTCCCGCACCGGACGGCTCGGCGACATCGTCGCGACCATCCAGGGTGAGCAGGACGAGATCATCCGCGCCGAGATGCCCGGGGTGATGGTGGTGCAAGGAGGCCCGGGCACCGGGAAGACGGTCGTGGCCCTGCACCGCGCCGCCTACCTGCTCTACACCCACCGCTTCCCCCTCGAGGGTCAGGGCGTCCTCGTCGTGGGCCCCAACCGGCTCTTCGTCGCGTACATCGAACAGGTGCTGCCCTCGCTGGGCGAGGCCGGCGTCGACATCGCCGTGCTGGCCGACCTGCTGCGTCCCAAGGTTCGGGTCGACAAGCTCGACGGTGAGGCTGCCGCCAGGGTCAAGGGCGACGACCGGATGATCCGGGTGTTGGCTCGTGCCGTGCGCGACCGCGAGCGTCCGCTGCGCGACGAGTTGGCGATCGGTTTCGGCGTGCAGCGGCTGCGGATCACCGCCGAGGAGTCGGCAGCGGTGATCAAGGAAGCCCGCCGTCGCTCACGCGGCCACAACTCGGGGCGCAAGATCGTCGAGGAGTTGTTCTTCGCCGCGCTCGCCGCGAGCGCTCGGCGCCACGTCGATGCCAACACGGTTCGCGAACGGTTGCGCCACGAGCTCCCGGTCCGCGAGGCCCTCGACTGGATGTGGCCGGTGCTCAGCCCGGCCCACCTCCTCCACGACCTCTACGGGTCTCGGGCCCTGCTGCGGTCGGCCAACCGGGGCGTCTTCGCGGCCGACGAGATCCAGCTCCTGCACCGGCCGCGGTCGACCCACGCCGACGACGTGATCTGGCGATTCCAGGACGTCCCGCTGCTCGACGAGGCGCGGGCCCTGCTCGGCTACCGCCCCGGCAAACGATCCACCGACGCGGTGCGCACTTTCGGCCACATCTGCATCGACGAGGCGCAGGACCTCTCACCGATGGAGCTGCGCATGATCGCTCGGCGATCGCTGAACGGGTCGATGACGGTCGTCGGCGACATCGCCCAGGCGACCGGGGCGTGGGCGAACGACGGGTGGGACGCGGTCGTCGACGCCCTGCCCCGCAAGCGCGAGCCGCGGTTCCGTGAACTCACCATCGGCTACCGCATTCCCGGCCCGGCGATGGCCCTCGCCAACCGGGTGCTGCCCCATGCCGCGCCCGGCCTGCGGCCCCCGCAACCGGTGCGCACCGACGGTGCGCCGCCTCGCATCGCCGAGGTCGCCGACTTCACCCACGGTCTCGTCGAGGTCGTCCGTTCCGAGCTCGAAGCGGTCGACGAGGGCAACGTGGCGGTGGTGGTGCCCGACTCACTCGTCGACGAAGTCCATGCGGCGTTCGACGCACACGAGATGCCGGTGGGCGGTCCGACCCGCCACGGACTCGATCAACGCGTGACCGTCGTCCCGGTGCGGCTGGTGAAGGGACTCGAAGTCGATGCCGCGGTGATCGTGGAGCCGGCGCGGATCGTGGCGGAGGAACGCCAGGGCGTCCGCTCGCTCTATGTCGCACTCACTCGGGCCACGAAGCGGATCTCGGTCGTGCATCGCGAGCCACTTCCTGCGATCCTGACCGGACCATGACCGCCACCTTCGACCCGACCCTGTTGCCGGCCGAGGCAGAGATGGAGCGTTGTGCGGCCCACGCCGAACGGATCGATCTCGACCCCGGCGGCACTGCCGTGTGGGTCGACGAACTGATCGTGGTCGACGTGGCGTTGCCGTGGCCGAAGCCGGTCTGGGCGGCCGACGGGTTCACCGCCGTTCCCGAGTTGGTCATGGCGGCCGGTGAGGCCGGCCGCCGGGTCCGCGTGCTCGCGGCGGTGCCGCTCGCCGACGGCATCGGCCGAGTCGTGACCCATCGCCTCACCGACCAGGCGCAGTTCGCCCGCGTCGAACACCAGGTCGACCCCGCAGGGATCCCCGGACTCCTGGAACGGCTCTTGGCCGGTGGCCTCGAGGCGTCGCCGCAGACGGTGGCGTCGACCGCCGCCCGTCGCGAACTGCTCCTGTGCACGCAAGGGAGTCACGACGTGTGCTGTGGGGCTCGGGGAACGTCGATGTGGAACTCCCTCCTCGCGGCCGACCCGTCGTTCTCGATTCGGCGTGTCAGCCACACCGGTGGGCATCGGATGGCGCCGACGGGCCTCACGCTTCCCGACGGGCGGATGTGGGGCATGGTCAGCGTCGACGAGATGACTGCCATCCTGCGAGCCGACACGACGCCCGCAGCCGTGGCTCACCGCTGCCGCGGCTGGGTCGGCGCGGCGGGAGGGCCCGCCCAGATGGCCGAGCGCGCCGTCATGGCCGAGGTCGACGACTGGGGATTCGACGAGACCGCCCGCACGGTCCGGGTGATCGAGGAAGGCGACGAGCCGAACGGCATCACCGCGGTCGAGGTGATCGCCGGGGCGGACCGGTGGAGAGTCGAGATCGAGGGCTCCCGTGCGGTGCCGACCATCGCCTGCGGCGCGCCCGGCGGCCTTCCGGCCAAGCCCGGTGCCGAATGGCGAGTTCGCTCCATCACCCGAGAGTCGTAGTCGGCCCGGTTTCAGTCTGAAGCGACCCGCCGGTACCGTGTAAGGCATGCCTGACACACCGGGAGTTGCGGTACGCGATGCGTGCGTCGATCTCGGTGGCGCGGCCGTACTGCGGGGCGTGGCGCTCGAGGCGCCGGCCGGCAGCCAGACGGCCATTCTCGGCCCCAGCGGTTGTGGCAAGACCACGCTCTTGCGGGCGATCGCAGGGCTCCAGCGGGTCGACAGCGGAGAGATCTGGCTCAGCGGGCACCAGGTGGTCGGTGCCGGTGTACACGTACCCGCAGAGGATCGTCGGGTCGGTCTCGTGTTCCAGGACTGGGCCCTGTTCCCGCATCTGACGGTGGCCGCCAACGTCGCCTATGGGCTGCCGCGGGCCGTGCGCCCACGCCGGTTCGGGCGTCGCAATCCCGAGACCCGTGCCCGGATCGGTGCCCTGCTCGAGATGGTCGGGGTGAGCGATCTCGCCCACCGATTGCCCGGTTCGCTCTCGGGTGGTCAGCAGCAGCGGGTCGCGCTCGCCCGTGCCCTCGCGCCGCAGCCGCGGGTCCTTCTCCTCGACGAGCCCTTCTCCAGTCTCGACACCAACCTGCGGGCCGACGTGCGCTCGGAGGTCGCCCAGCTGCTCCGGGAGCTGTCGGTGACGGCGCTGTTCGTCACCCACGACCAGGACGAGGCGTTCGTGCTGGGGGACCAGGTCGCGGTCATGCGCGACGGGCGGGTCGTCCAGCAGGCATCACCGGCCGAGCTCTATCGCAATCCGGTCGATCCGTGGCTCGCCGAGTTCGTCGGCGAGGCCGAACTCCTCGACGGGCGGGCGACGGGGCGCCGAGCCGAGACCGCCATCGGGGTGGTCGGGTTGGCGGCCGATTACGCGGGCCCGGTCCGGGTCCTGGTGCGCCCCGAGGAGATCGTGCTGTCCGACGGTGATGCGGCGGTCGTGATCGACGTCGAGTACTACGGCCACGACGCCCTCTCCACGGTTCGCCTGGCCGACGGGAGTCTTCTGCGCAGCCGGGTGACGGGTGCGCCCGCGCATCGTGTGGGCCAACGGGTCGCCGTCACCTACCGCGGTGACCCGACGATCGCCTACGCGCCGGAACCGGCTCGACAAGTGTGACAAACATCATATGTTAGGAAGGCCTAACATCACGACGACCATGTGTAGGTTCGCGCTCATGACGACATCACTCACGAAATCGACCGTGCGGTTCCTCGCCGCGCTCCTCGCCTTGACGCTGTTGGCCACCGCCTGCGGCGACGACGACAGCGGCGCCGTTGACGACGGTGTCGACGGCAGCGGGAGCGCGTCGTCGATCACCGTCTACTCGGGCCGCGACCAGGACCTGATCGAGCCGTTGCTCGATGCCTTCACGGAGGAGACCGGTATCGAGGTCACGGCGCGCTACGAGGGTTCGGCCGACCTCGCCCTGCTGATCCAGACCGAGGGCGACAACTCCCCGGCCGACGTCTTCATCTCGCAGAGCCCCGGCGCCCTCGGCCTGCTGGCCGGCGAGGGTCGACTCGCCCCGCTCGACAGCTCGCTCACCGGCCTCGTCGACGCCGGCTACGCGGCGAGCGACGACACCTGGGTCGGCATCACCGGCCGCGTCCGGGTCATCGTCTACAACTCCGAGCTGGTGGATCCCGCCGAGCTCCCGTCGTCGGTGCTCGAGCTGACCGACCCCGCCTACGACGGCCAGGTGGGCGTCGCCCCCGACAACGGCTCGTTCCAGGACTTCGTCACCGCGATGCGCAGCGAGCTCGGCGACGACGCCACCCGTGAATGGCTCGAGGGCATGGCGGCCAACAACTCGCCGAACTATCCCAAGAACTCCGCCATCGTCGAGGCGGTCGGCCGCGGTGAAGTTCCGATGGGCCTCGTGAACCACTACTACAACCTGCGGGCCCTCGAAGCCGACAGCTCGCTGCCCAGCGTCAACCACTTCCTCGACAGCGGCGACCTCGGTTCACTCGTGATCGTCACCGGTGGAGCGGTGCTCGAGTCCTCCGACGCCAAGACCGAAGCCGAACAGCTCCTGGCGTTCCTCCTCAGCGAGAACGCACAGGCGACGTTCGCGGCCGAGACCCAGGAGTACCCCCTGTTGCCGGGTGTTGCCGCCCCCGAGGGGCTCCCGCCCCTCGACGGCTACGCCACCGACACCATCGAGCTCTCCGCGCTCGGTGAAGGCCTGACCGGCACGATCGAACTGATCCGAGAGAGTGGCCTCGTCCAGTAGCGCGACCGCTCCGGCCTCGACAGCCCCGACCGGCGGTGCGCGTGTGCGCCCGCCGGTTGGTTTGCTGTTCCTGGCCGTCCTCACCGGCATCGTCTTCCTCGGGCCCTTCGCCTATGTCGTTTCGCGCAACCTCGACCTCGGCACCGACCTCGGGGCCATCATCTGGTCGGCCGACACCTGGGAGCCGCTGCGTCGGTCGCTGTGGCTCGGCACCTCCGTCGCCCTGGCCTCGGTGGTGATCGGCACCGGGCTGGCCTGGCTCACCATCCGCACCGATCTCCCCGGGCGTCGCCTGCTGCGTGTGCTGTCGCCGCTGCCGCTCGTGTTCCCCAGCTTCGTCGGCGCCACGGCGCTCATCGCCGCCTTCGCCACCGGCGGTCTCGCGGAGGAGATCCTGTCGCCCATCGGGATCGACGACCTGCCCGACATGACGGGATTCCGTGGGGCCTGGCTGGTGCTGACCCTGTTCACCTATCCCTACGTGTACCTGCCTGTCGCCGCCCGAATGGCGTCGCTGTCGCCCTCGCTCGAGGAGTCGGCACGGATCCTGGGCCGGTCGCCCTGGGGGGTCTTCCGCACGGTGGTCCTCCCGCAGATCTCCGGGGCCATCTGGGCCGGTGCCCTGCTCGTGTTCCTCTACACGATCAGCGACTGGGGGGCCGTCAACCTGCTGCGCTACGACACCCTCACGCGCGACATCTACTCGGACCGACTGTTCGACCAGCCGCGGGCGATGGGTCTCTCACTCGTGCTCGGCGTGGTCGCCCTCGCCGTCGTCGGGGCCGAACGGGCACTCGATCGGCGTCGGCAACGGATCGAGGTCGTCAGGACACGCGACGCCCTCACCGTGCCGTTGGGTCGCTGGAAGTGGCCGGCCCTCCTCGGGGTCGTCGTGGTGCTGGGCAACGCGCTGGTCGGTCCCGTGGCGGTGTTCGGTTTCTGGGCGTGGCGGGGCCTGCGGGCCGACTCCGACACGATCGGGCTCGGCACCGATCTCGGCGAGCTGGTCGAACCCGCCGTCCACACTGCCCAGGCGGGCCTGATCACCGCGGCCATCGCCATCGCGGTCGTGCTCCCCGTGGCCTGGTTGACGGCCCGCTACCGCAGCAAAGTCGGCGGCACCGCCAACGCCATGGTGGTCGCGGGGTTCGCGCTCCCGGGCGTGGTCATCGCCCTGTCGATCGTTTTCTGGGCGATCGATGCGCCGATCATCCAGCGCTGGTACCAGACGTTCCCGCTGCTGATCCTCGCCTACGTGCTGCACTTCGGCGCCCAGGCGACCCGAGCCGCCCAGGTCGCGGTGGGCGCGGTGCCGGCCCGCCTCGGCGACGCCGCGGCCACCCTCGGCGCCGGGCGGATCCGACGCCTCTGCACCATCGAACTCCCGCTCATGATGCCGGGGCTCCTCGCCGGTGCCGGCCTCGTCATGCTGTCGACCATGAAGGAACTCCCGGCCACCAAGCTGCTGGCCCCGGCCGGGTTCGAGACACTCGCCACCGAGATCTGGAGCGCGGGCGAGAGCGGTGCTCTCGCCCAGGGAGCCCTTGCGTCGCTGGCCCTCGTCGCGGTTTCGGCCGTGCTCACGTGGGCGGTGGTCCTCAGGCGCCTCGAGCACTACTGACGCTCGGCCGAACTCGCCTCGTTCAGCTGGTGGTGACCATGATGCGAGCGCTGGCGAATTCGCCGACCCCCACGGCCGCTCCCTCGATCTCGACGGTTGCGGTGCCGTCGGGGGACATGGCTTTCATCCGGCCCTTGGAGCCGGGAGTGATCGACGACTGCTCGAGGAAATCGAGCATGCCTTCGAGGAACTCGAGCTCCTCGGGGATCCGGCGAACGGTGAACGCATCGCCGACACCGATCGAGTCGAGCGTGACCAGGTTGGGCGCTTCGTACCCGGTGCCCGGAATCGGGTTGCCGTGCGGGCACGTGGTGGGGTCGTCGAGCCGGGCCATCATCGCCGCCTCGACAACGGGGGAGATGACGTGCTCCCACTTGCCCGCCTCCTGGTGGGCATCGGCCCAGGAGAGGCCGAGGATGTCGGTGAGGAAGCACTCGGCGAGCCGGTGGCGGCGGACGACGGTCTCGGCCAACTCACGGCCTGCCTCGGTGAGGGTGATCTGGCGACCGGCCTCGACCAGACCCTCGGCCTCCATGCGCTTGACCATCTCCGACACGGCCGGGCGCGAGACCTCGAGCCGTTCGGCGATGCGAGCCTGGATGACATCGAAGTCGTCTTCATCGAGCTCGAAGATCGTCTCGCAGTACTCCTCGAATGCGGGGTGCCACTCGGGCGACTCGTACTCGGCCATGCTCCTCATTCTACTGGTCTTCGAACACCGACAGGACGGTGTCGTCAGGGGTCGATAGCTTGCCTCCATGTCGGATGAAGCCGAGGCCGCCCTCGCTCGATTCTCCCCACCGGTGCGCGAGTGGTTCCGTTCCACCTTCGAGGCGCCGACACCGCCGCAGGTTGCCGGGTGGCCTGCCATCGCCGATGGCGACCACACCCTCATCCTCGCGCCCACCGGTACCGGCAAGACCCTCTCGGCGTTCCTCTGGGCCCTCGACCGACTCGCCGTCGACCCTGTGCCCGACGAGGAGCAGCAGCGCACCCGGGTCGTCTACCTCTCGCCCCTCCGGGCTCTCGCGGTCGATGTCGAGAAGAATCTCCGCGCCCCGCTCAAGGGCATCGGTTTCGCCGCCGAGCGCTCGGGCGAGTCGGTGCACACCCCCACGGTCGGGATCCGCACGGGCGACACGCCCACCCAGGAGCGTCGCCAACTCGTCCGCCATCCACCCGACATCCTGATCACCACCCCCGAGTCGCTGTACCTGATGCTCACCTCGAAGGCCCGCGAGACGCTGGCCAACGTCCAACACGTGATCATCGACGAGATCCACGCCATGGCGGGCACCAAACGTGGTGCCCACCTAATGCTGTCGCTCGAACGGCTCGAGGAGCTCACCGAGCGACCACCGCAGCGCATCGCGCTGTCGGCCACGCAACGCCCACTCGACGAGATCGCCCGCTTCCTGGGCGGGGCGACGACAGGCGACGACGGGTCCATCACTCCGCGGCCGGTCACGATCGTCGATGCGGGAGCCCGCAAGGAACTCGACGTCGAGGTCGTGGTCCCGATCGACGACATGGGCGCGCTGGGCGAACGGATCGAGCCCTCGCTTGACGGGCCGGCCGCAGCATCGCCGGGACGACGCAGCATCTGGCCGTCGATCCATCCGCGCCTGCTCGAGCTGGTCGAGACCCACCACTCCACGCTCATCTTCTCCAACGCCCGCCGGCTGAGCGAACGTCTGGCCACGCGGCTCAACGAGCTGTCGCTCGAGCAGCGAGCGCTCGAGGAGGGCATGTCGTTGCCGCCTCCGCCGGTCGTCGTCGGGGCCGGCGACGAGCAGACCGGCACGAGCGCGATCGAGGGCGAGGAGCTGGTCAAGGCCCATCACGGCTCGTTGTCCCGCGAGCGTCGGCTCCAGGTCGAGGACGAGCTCAAGCGGGGCGAGCTCAAGGGCCTCGTTGCCACGTCGTCGCTCGAGTTGGGTATCGACATGGGTGCCGTCGACCTCGTGATCCAGGTCGCGAGCCCCGGTTCGGTCGCGTCGGGGATGCAGCGGATCGGGCGGGCCGGACACCAGGTGGGCGAGCCGAGCCGCGGCAAGATCTTCCCGAAGCACCGGGCCGATCTCGTCGAGGCCGCGGTGGTCGTCGATCGGATGCACCAGGGACTCATCGAGGAGACCCACTACCCCCGCAATCCGCTCGACGTGCTCGCCCAACAGATCGTGGCCATGTGTGCGATGGACGACTGGGCCGTCGACGAACTCGCCGCGGTCGTGCGCCGAAGCGCCAACTTCAACGACCTGTCCGACGAGGTCCTCGGCAACGTGCTGGATCTGCTGTCGGGCACCTACCCCTCCGAGGAATTCTCCGAGCTGCGGCCCCGGATCGTCTACGACCGCGTGGCCGGGGTGGCGCGGGGCCGGGCGGGTTCGCAGCGGCTGGCCGTCACCAACGCGGGCACCATTCCCGACCGCGGCCTCTTCGGGGTGTTCCTCCCCGACGGCACCCGGGTCGGTGAGCTCGACGAGGAGATGGTCTACGAGAGCCGGGTCGGGGAGACATTCCTGCTCGGTGCCTCGACCTGGCGGATCGAAGACATCACCTTCGAGCGGGTGGTCGTCACCCCGGCGCCCGGCCAGCCCGGCAAGATGCCGTTCTGGCACGGCGACGGCCCCGGTCGGCCGCTCGAACTCGGTCGGGCCATCGGCGCGTTCATCAGGGAGATCCGTGAAGAGAAGGATCCCCTGCCCCGATTGCGCGAACGGCACGGCCTCGACGAGCTCGCCGCGGCGAACCTGATCGCCTATCTCGAGGAGCAGTTCGAGGTGGCCGGCGCCGTGCCCGACGATCGCCACATCGTCGTCGAGCGGTTCCGCGACGAGATCGGCGACTGGCGGGTGTGCATCCTCACCCCCTTCGGCGCGCAGGTCCACGCCCCGTGGGGGATGGCGTTGCAGGCACGACTCGGCGAGGAGTGGGGAACCGACGTCGAGCTGATGTGGAGCGACGACGGGATCGTCATGCGCCTCCCCGAAGCGCTCGATCAGCTGCCGGTCGACGAGCTTCTCTTCGATCCCGACGAGATCGACGACCTCATCATCGGCCGCCTGCCCGACACCGCCATGTTCGCCTCGCGCTTTCGTGAGTGTTCGGCCCGGGCCCTGCTGTTGCCCCGCCGTCGCCCCGACCAACGGACCCCCTTGTGGCAGCAGCGGCAGCGGGCCGCCGACCTGCTCTCGGTGGCGGCCAAGTATCCGTCGTTCCCGATGCTGCTCGAAGCGACCCGCGAGTGTGTCAACGACGTTTTCGATCTCCCCGCCCTCCGCCAGGTGATGACCGATCTCCGGAGCCGCAAGATCCGCGTCGTGCCGGTCGAGACGGCCAAGGCCTCGCCGTTCGCCCAGTCGTTGCTGTTCTCGTGGATCGCCGTCTACATGTACGAGGGCGATGCCCCGATCGCCGAGCGGCGGGCTGCGGCGCTCGCCCTCGATCGCGACCTGCTGCGAGATCTCCTCGGTGCGGAAGAGCTCCGGGAGCTGTTGTCGGCCGAGGTGCTCGCCGACCTCGAACTCGAGCTCCAGCGTCTGGACGACCGCCGTCGGGCCCGCGACCGCGACGAACTCCACGATCTGTTGCGCACTCTCGGGCCACTCACGCTCGTCGACCTCGAGGCCCGCGCCGTCGAGGGCGCCGACGTCTCGGGGTGGGTGCGGCAGTTGGTCGAGGAGCGCCGCGTCATCGAGGTGCGGATCGCCGACGCCGAACGGCTGGCGGCCTCCGACGACGCATCGCGTCTGCGCGACGCGGTCGGCGTCGCCCTCCCGGTCGGACTGCCGGCGGTGTTCACCGACCCGGTCGACGACCCGCTCGGCGATCTGTGCCGCCGCTACGCGCGCACACACGGTCCGTTCCTGGCCCGCGACATCGCCCGATGGCTCGGCGTGGGCGTCGACCGGGTCACCGTCGCACTCGAGAGCCTCCTCACCGAGGGTCGGGTGGTGCGGGGCGAGTTCCGACCCGGCGGGGTCGAACGCGAGTACTGCGACGACGATGTGCTGCGCCAGCTACGACGGCGGTCGCTGGCCGAGTTGCGTCACGAGATCGAACCGGTCGAGGCCGAGGCACTCGCCCGTTTCCTCCCCGCCTGGCAGGGCGTGGGTGGGCGACGTCGCGGGCTCGACGGGCTGGCCGAGGTGCTGGCCCAACTCCAGGGAACACCGGTCGCAGCCTCCGTGCTCGAAGCCGACGTGTTGCCGGCCCGGCTCGGCGGCTACCAGCCGAGCGACCTTGACGCGCTCTGCACCTCGGGTGAGGTGGTCTGGATCGGCGCGGGCGCCGTCGGTGCCAGCGACGGACGGATCCGGGTGCTGTTCCGTGACCAGGCCGGCCTCCTGGCTCCGGTCGCCGACGAGGTGCCGGCCGATCCCGTTCACGATGCGATGCGGACGCATCTCGCCGACCGCGGCGCGTCGTTCTGGCCCGAGATCGTCGGCGCGGTCGCCGCGGCCGACCTGCCCTACGACGACCGCTCCGTGCTCGCTGCCCTCTGGGATCTCGTGTGGGCCGGCGAGATCACCAACGACACCCTCGCGCCGCTCCGCGCCCTGGTGGCCGGCACCACGGCGGGCAAGACGCGCGGACCCGGTGCCCGCCGCCGCCGGCCCCGGCCGGGCGGCCTCAACCGATTGGGTCCGCCGGCGGCAGCGGGTCGGTGGTCGCTGGTCGCCCCGCTGCGGCTGCCGACGCCCACGCCGACCGAGACTGCGCATGCCCGTGCCCACCAACTGCTCGACCGTTATGGCGTGCTGACCCGAGAGGCCGCGCTCGGTGAGGGGCACGAAGGGGGATTCGCCGGTGTCTATCCGCTGTTGAAGGCGCTCGAGGAGCGGGGTGAGGTGCGCCGCGGGTATTTCGTCGCCGGGTTGGGCGCAGCTCAGTTCGCGCTGCCCGGTGCGGTCGATCGGCTCCGCGGCGCCCGGGAGGCCGACTCCGACTCCGAGCCGGTGGTCCTCGCCGCGACCGATCCGGCCCAGCCCTACGGCGCGGCCCTGCCGTGGCCGGACACGTCCGGCCGGCCGGTGCGCGCCGCCGGTGCCCACGTCGTGTTGCACGGCGGCCGACCGCTGGTCGAACTCGAACGCGGCGGTCGCTCACTGATCACCTTCCCCGGAGCCGACGAGGGTCCCGCGTGGATCAGCGCGCTCCAGGAGCTCGTGAAGAACGGCCGTCTCCCGAAGCTGGAGATCGCGAAGGTCGACGGCGAGCCGGTGCGGGAGACCCCGTGGGCTGCCCGGCTCGAGTCGGCCGGGTTCTCCGCCGGCTATCGCGGGATGACCTTCCGGGGCTGACCGGCCGGATCAGAGCCGTTCGATGTTCGCGCCCTCGAGCTTGCCTCGGGTGTCGAGCACGGCCGCGGCCACGGAGAAGTCGGCCTCGGCGAGGATCTGGCTGTGGGGCTGCAGTAGGACGGTGACGTCCGCCCCGGCCATGGCGGCCTGGAGGTCGGCGTGTTGCGGCAGTTCGTTGCCGTCGACCTCGAAGCGCTCGACGTGGGGGTCGAAGAACGACACGTCGGCCCCCATTGCCGCGAGCCGGCGGGCGAGGGGGCGGGCCGGGGTCTCGCGTTCGTCGGAGATGTCGGCCTTGTAGGTGACCCCCAGGAGGAGGACCTTCGAGCCGTTGACCGGCTTGCGATGCTCGTTGAGCAACTGCTGGATCCGGGCGGCGACATAGGCCGGCATGCGGCCCGAGACCTCCTGGGCCAGCTCGACGAACCGGAATTGGTAGCCGAGCGAGCGCACGGCGTAGCTCAGGTAGTTGGGGTCGATCGGGATGCAGTGGCCACCGACGCCCGGACCCGGATAGAAGGCCTGGAACCCGAACGGCTTCGTCTTCGCGGCATCGATCGCGGCCCACAGGTCGATGTCGAGGTCGTGGCTGAACACCGCCATCTCGTTGACGAGGGCGATGTTGACATGGCGATACGTGTTCTCGAGCAGCTTGGCCATCTCGGCCTCGCGGGTGCCGGCGGTCGGGACCACCGTGTCGACCACTCGGGAGTAGAGCGCCACGGCCTTTTCGGTGCAGCCCGCAGTGAACCCCCCGACGACCTTCGGGGTGTTGCGCAGGCCGAAGGTCGGGTTGCCCGGGTCGATCCGCTCGGGTGAGTAGGCCAGTGAGAAATCGACGCCTGCCGTCAGGCCGCTGCCGGACTCGAGGATCGGGCGGACGATGTCGTCGGTGGTGCCCGGGTAGGTCGTGGATTCGAGGACGACGAGGGTGCCCGGTGTGAGCTGCTCGGCGATGCTCGCCGACGATGCCTCGACCGCGCCCAGGTCGGGGGTGGTGTCGTCACGCAACGGCGTGGGCACACAGATCACGATCGCCTCGGCCCGGGCCAGGACGGCGGGGTCGTCGGTGGCGACGAACCCGCCGGCCGCCATCTCGGCGATGTCGCCGTCGCTCAGGTCGTCGATGTGGGAGACGCCCGCCGCGAGTCCTTCGATGGTGCGGGTCGACACGTCGAATCCGGCGACTCGCAGACCTGAGCGGACGGCTTCCTGGGCGAGCGGCATCCCGACATAGCCGAGGCCGACGACAACGAGATCCAGATCCGACATGAGGTCGCTTTCCGTGGGGGCAGAGACCTTCGAGTCTACGGCATCGGTCCGCGCGGGGGACGTTCCCGACCCGCTGGTCCGGATGCGGGCCCGGGCTACAGTGACGTCCCCGATCGTGATCGTTCCGATGTCCGTACGACTCCCCCCACACGCCAGCACGCTGTCCGGCAGTCGGCGGACGATCCACCTGCACGCCGCGCTGGTGGCGGAGCGGATCGCCGTGCTCCTCGGGCCGTCGCGTACTGCGGCCGTGGCCGACTCGGGCACCGCGGTTGCCCGGTCGTTGGTGAACACCGACCACGACGGTGGATCGCTCGACCCGTCCCAACCCTGGCGAGGGGGGACCGTGCCCGTCGTCGAGGTGAGCGCGGCGGGTTTGCCGGAGTGGACCCTCGGGTGCCCTCGCGGCGCAGATCTGCTGATCGTCGCCGAGCTCGACCCCGAGGCGGGGAGCGTCCCCGTGCGCCGCTTCGGCCCGATCACCGCCGACGCGCTCGCGGCGCAGATCGACACGATGGCGGCCGGGGTCGCCGAAGCGATCGTGGTCCCGGGGCCGGCGCGGGCGCCGACCGTGGTCGTCCATCTGGTGGGTGGGCGGGGCGGAGGGTTCGATCCGGCGTCGTCATCGGATCGGGTCCTCGCGGCGGAATCGACACGACTCGCGGCGCTGCGAGGGGAGGTCGAACGCGTGGTGTCCGTCGACGGACCGGCGGCCGACGCCGAGGTGGACCGCGCCCTCCGTGATCGCGCCTGTGCCTCCGGCTGGTACGACTACATCCGACGGGCCCCCTCCCGCTCGGCCCTCACGATGCGCGCCCTTCGCCGCAGCCGGCCGCGACCGATCGCGTTGCGACGGGTGCCCGGCCAGGTGGCGCGGGGAGTCGTGCGTCGTGGCCGGAAGGACCGCCTGGTCGCCGAGCCCGAGCTGCCACCTGCGATCGTGGAGCTCCGGGACGCACGACGCTCGGGAGCGTCGCCCGTCGCCACCGTGACCGTCATCGCCCTGGCCGGACCTGCGGACGACCACCGCGATCTCCGTCACGAGGTCGCGGCGGTCGACCCGCCGATCTCGGAGGTCGTGGTCCTGGCGGCGCGCGGTGACGAGGACGACGAATGGGACCTCGCGCCGGCACTGGCCTCCGTCACCACCGACTTCGTGGCCGTGCGATCGCCGGGGGTACGGCTCGGTCGCGGGGCGTGGACCGAACTGTTGGACGTCCTCGTCGACACCTCGGCCCGCGTGGTCGGCGCGCCCGTCGCGCAGCAGCACCTGACCGAACTGGGAGTCGATCTTCACCGGACCGGCAGTCTGCCGGTCGGCTACTTCGCCCCGCTCGCCGACGGGGTCGTGGTGATGGCTGCCGCCGATGCCGTGTCGTTCGAACCGGCCGCGCCCGACCGACCGTTGGCCCGCCTCTTCGATGCGGCCCGGGCCAGCGGTATCGCCACCTTCGTCACGCCCGATGTCGCGGTGGCCCGGGACCTGGGGGTCATGTCGGACGAGACGGTCGACGAGTACCTCGCCGCATTCGGACATCTCGACGAGATCGTCGACCCCGACTCGGATCAGACGGCGCCCGTCGAACTCGATCCCCGGGTCGAGCGATTGGTGGAGACCCGCGAGGCGCTGCGCAGTTGGTGCGATCGTCTTGCGGCCGGCTCGCCGGCCGAGGTCGACCGTCTCCGAGTGGTGCTTCCGGAGGACCTCGTCGACACGCTCGCCCCCGACTGGGTGGGTGATGCCACCCGCACGAGGCTTGCGCCCGACTCCTTGCGCATGCCGTCCGCGCTCGAACGCCGTTTGGCCGCGTTCTTCGGGGAGTCACCCCGACTGCGCGACGAATGAACGGTCGAGCGGACCGGTGACCCCGAGCGTGACTCGGATGTCGGCGATGCGTCGCTCGACGAACTCGTCGTAGGCGGCGTCGTCGGGGAACCAACGGGGCGACGAGTCGCGGGGCGGGAGGTACTCGAACGTGAGGCCTCGCGACCGCAATCCGAGGAAGTCGGGTCGATCGAGCAGCAGCACGCGGCGCACCGGTTGGGGAGACGCGGCGATCTCGTCGGCGATCTCCTCCAACCGCTCGTCGGTGACGCCACGGACGTCGACGAGGGTGATCGGTCCGTGACCCTCGAGACCGAGCGGGCGGATCGGCCGGCGTCGGGCCCGTCGCGTCTTCACTTCGACCACGGCGCGTTGGAGCCTGCGTGACAACGCCGGTGGCAGCGTCCGGCGCAGGGCGCGGTACCCCTGCTTGAGTCGACGATCGGCCCCGGCGGGCAGTCCGGTCATACGTGGGCCCACAGTCGCAGGGTCGCGGCCGCGCCCTCGGCGCCGTCGGCGACGGGAAGGGTGCGCATGGCGGCGCGGAGCCGCGCGCGCTCGCTCGCGTCGGCCAACCGCTCGACGGCTGCGTCGAGCGGCTCGCCCCCGGTGTCCGACCAGGCCAGGGCGACGCCGTGCTCGACGGCGAATCGGGCCCTCGCCGACTGGTCGTCCATCTTCGTGTGGGTGTTCGGGATGAACAGGGTCGGGAGTTCGAGCGCGAGCGCTTCGTGGAACGAGTTGTAGCCCGATGCCATGAAGGAGAGGTCGAAGGCGTCGGTGTACCAGGCGAGTGGGTAGCGGCGGACCCGGATCACGTCGCTCGGCAGCGTCACCGGATCGCGGACGAGCACGCTCTCGGCCACGGCGATCTGGATGTCGTGGCGCCGAAGCGCGTCGACGACCTGGCCGCTCAGTGATGCCACGTCGTTGATCTGCCCCGCGCCCAACTGCACCAGTGCCGCCGGGCGGTCGGGATCGAGTCCGAGCTCGGCCCGGGCGGCGGCACCATCGATCACGGTCTCCCGGGACCCGAACGTGACGGGACCCACGGGGAGTACCTCGTGGCGACGGGATGCCGTCAACCCCTCGTCGTAGGACTCGGCGTATTCACCCGGCTCGATGATGAGCGAGAACAGCCGAGCGCGCGAGATGGCGGTATGGCCGATGTCGCGCTTCCACATGCCGCGCCGCGACCACACCCAGTGGATGTCGGGCCGTTCGACGATGGTCTTGCAGAGACCGCTGTAGGGGTGCGGACCGTCGAACACGACGGTGGTCGGTCGATAGAAGTCGATGAGGCCCGACAGTCGCGCCGCGTAGAAGTCGTTCCACTCCGTGCCGTCGACGTTGCCGTACTCCGACGATCGGAGGAACTCGGTGTGGAACCCCTGGTCGACCGGGATCTGCGCGGCTTGCGACAGCGTGAAGATGACGACGTCGACATCGTGTTCGAGGGCGCGTCCGACCGCCATCATCCGCGAGAGGTGGCCGAGACCCACCCCGTTGGCCGTGCACAACAGCACGCAAGGCCGTTCCATGCGGTGAGGTTAGGTGGTGCAGTCGACGATCTCGTACGCGGGATAGGGAACCCCGGTCGGGAGCCAGCACGGCAGGTCGGCGACCGGCATGGTGATCGAGGCCCAGGCGCTGACGAGCGGGAAGCCGCAGTCCGTGGCCGTCGATGCGTCCAGTGCCGAGCCGAGTGCCTCGAACTCGTCGAAGCTCGGCGGGTCGATCGTCGCCGTGATGAAGTCGTCGATCTGGGCCCGGACATCCGGCGACAGTGCTGCTGCGGCTCGAGTCAGCGCATCGAAGTCGGGAGACGATCCATTGGGTAGCGGGGTCCGGGCGAACAGATCGGTCAGTGACCGGCATGCGGTCGAGGGGTCGGCTCGCACGAGTTCGGGCCCGGGTTCGGCGTCGGGGTCGGTGCGATCGATCCTGACCGGGCGGGGAGGCCCGGCCGGCTCCCACCATTCGCCGGCGGCGGTGACGATCTCCCCGCTCACACAATCGACGGCCAGATGGTCGCCGTCGTCGGTCCAACACGGGAGGAATCCGGGCCTGCCATCGGTGGTGCACGCTCCCGGTGCGTCGGCGGTGGTGTAGGCCGCAACCGGCAGCTCCATCTCGAAGTGGCAGTCCGGGAAGCCGGTGGTCGCGTAGAGGGCGCTGAAGGCGGGGAGCTCACACGCCGCGGCCGTGGCGTCGTCGATCGACCGGCTGGCGAGCACCAGCAGGTCGTGGCGTTCCACCCCGCGCTGGTGGGACGTGAGTTCGGGGTCGTCGTCGAGGGTGTCGATCCTGGTGAGGAGCGGCAACGCCTCGGTGGCGCCGGTCAGCGCGGCGAGGCGGGCGAGCTCGTCCAACGTGCCGTCGAGCGTGGCTTCGTGGGCGTGGCTGCCGAGGGCGAGTACACGAACGTCGTGGCAGACGCCGCCGGTCTCTTCGCGCACCTCGGTGGGAGCGACGCGTTGCACCACCCATTCCTCCGGCGGTTCGGGGGCTGCGCAGGACGCGGCGAGCGATGACACCGCCAGCCACGACACCGCGAGCGCGAGCTTCCACTTCATATCCACCAATCGGCCGGTCGGGACCTGTTTGAAGTGATGCGAGCGTCTATCGTGAACGAATGAACGACGAGATCTTCGCCGGCGCCGAGGCGCTCACCTTCGATGACTTGCTCGTGGTCCCCGGATGGAGCGAGGTGTTGCCCTCCGAGGTCGACACCCGGACATCGCTGGCAGGGATCGAACTGCGGGTCCCGCTCATGTCCGCTGCGATGGACACGGTCACCGAGGCGCCGCTCGCGATCGCGATCGCTCGGGCCGGCGGGATCGGTGTGCTCCATCGCAACCTCTCCATCGAGGAGCAGGCCGACGAGGTCGACCGGGTCAAGCGGGCCCAGGCCGGCATGATCTCGTCACCGATCAGCCTGCCGCCTTCGGCGACCCTCGATGACGCCGAGGCGATCATGGGGCGTCACAAGATCAGTGGCGTGCCGATCTGTGATCCCGACGGCCGCCTCGTCGGCATCCTCACCAATCGCGACATCCGGTTCTGCACCGCCGATGAGTACGAGAAGCCGGTCACCGAGTTCATGACCCCTGCACCGCTGGTCACCGCGCCGGTCGGTACCGAGCTCGAAGCCGCCGTCGCGATCCTGCACAAGCACCGGATCGAGAAGCTCCCGCTCGTCGACGACGGTGGTCGCCTCGCCGGCCTCATCACGGTGAAGGACATCACCAAGCGAATCGAGAACCCCGAGTCCACCCTCGACGACGACGGTCGCCTCCGCGTCGCGGCCGCCATCGGCGTCACCGACACCGCGGAACGTACCGAGGCCCTCGAGGCGAGTGGCGTCGACATGCTGGTGATCGACACCGCCCACGGCCACACCCAGGGCGTGGTCGATGCGGTCCGGACGATCAAGAAGGGCTGGCCCGACCTCCCCGTCGTCGGCGGCAACGTGGTGACCCGCGAGGGTGTCGAGGCGTTGGTCGAGGCGGGAGCCGATGTCATCAAGATCGGCGTGGGTGCCGGCAGCATCTGCACCACCCGGGTGGTCGCCGGTGCGGGTATGCCCCAGATGACGGCGATCCACGAGTGTGCCGCGGCGGCGCGGGAGCTCGGTGTGCCGATCATCGCCGACGGCGGGGTCGTCACCTCCGGCGACATCGTCAAGGCCTTCGTGGCGGGCGCCGACTGTGTGATGCTCGGCAACCTCCTCGCCGGTGTCGACGAGGCGCCCGGCGATCTCGAACTGGTCGACGGCGCCATGTGGAAGACCTACCGGGGCATGGGCTCCGCCGGCGCGATGCGGGGCCGGGCGACCGACCGCTACGGCACCGGCCAGGCGCAGGGCAAGCATGTGGCCGAGGGGGTCGAGGCCCGGGTCCGCTACGCGGGTCCGATGGGTGAGCTCATCGCCCAGATCATGGGCGGGTTGCGGTCGGGCATGGGCTACGCCGGGGCGGCCGATCTCGACGACCTGCGCAACCGGACTCGCCTGGTGCGCATCACCGGTGCCGGTCTGCGCGAGAGCCACCCCCACGACGTCAACGTCCTGCGCGACGAGTGACGATGTCCGCCCGCACTCGGGTCGCCCGAGCCGCCGCCCGCTCCACCAGCCGGTTGCCGAAGCGGCTCCTGCGCCGCATGGCCGGCGAGCCTCTCGAGATCGACGGCAACACGCTCGATCTCCAGATGCAGGCGTTCACCGCCGCGGCGATGAAGCAGGTGGCCGGCCAGGAGCCGACGCCGGAGTCGATGCGCGAAGGGTTCGCCGAGATGGTGCAGGTCACCCAGCACGATCCGGTCGCCACCGTCTCGACCCACGACCGCACGATTCCCGGACCCGCCGGCGACCTCGCCGTGCGGATCTACCACCCGACCAGCACCACCGGCGCTGCGCCGGCGATCGTGTGGTACCACCAGGGCGGCTACGTGATCGGCGATCTCGACACCGATCATGCGCTCTGCACGACCCTCTCCGACCGGTGTGGTGCCGTGGTGGTGTCGGTCGACTACCGGCTGGCACCAGAGCATCCCTTCCCGGCCTTCATCGACGACGGGGTCGCTGCCCACCAGTGGGTGGTCGACCACGCGGAGGGGCTTGGGGTCGATCCGGCCCGAGTTGCGGTGGCGGGCACCTCGGCCGGCGGAATGCTCGCCGCGGTCGTCTGCCAGCAGGCGCGCGTGCGAGGCGTGCCCCAGCCGGTCGCCCAGATCCTCCTCTACCCGGGCACCGACCACACCTTCCAGGGCGGAAGTCGCGTGTCGTGTGCCGAGACGTTCCCGCTGAGCGCCGCCGCGCTCGCGTTCTTCGCCCACCACGCGTTGCCCGACCCCGGAGCGGCCACCGACGTTCGGGCGAGTCCGGGTCTCGCCACCGAACTGTGGGGGCTCGCTCCTGCCGTGGTCGTGACCGCCGGCTTCGACCCGATCCGCGACGAAGGCAATGCCTACGCCGAAGCGCTGGCGGCGGCCGGGAACTCGGTCACCCATCGCACCGAGTCGGTGCTCACCCATTCGTTCACGGTCTTCGGTGGTGTCAGCAGGGAAGCCCGCCGGGCCGTCGACCGCGTCGCCGACGACGTCGCCGCCGTGCTCGGCGTCGACTGAGGTGCCCGAGGGCGACACCCTCCACAACGTCGCCCTGCGGCTGCGACCCGCCCTTCTCGATCGAACCCTCGTCGCGGTGTCGTTTCCCCGACTGCGGGGGATGGACCGGCTGAGGGCGGGGGACGTCGTCTCGCGAGTGGCCAGCCGGGGGAAGTATCTCGAGATCGGGGTGGAGCGAGGGCTCGTGCTGCGATCGCACCTGCGGATGACCGGCAGCTGGGAGCTGCACGGTCGGGGCGAACGCTGGCGCAAGCCGCGCCACCTCGCTCGGGCCGTGTTGGAAACCGACGCCGCGGTCGCCGTCTGTTTCGCCGCTCCGGTGGTGGAGATCGGGCGGCGCGGCGACGGCGCCCTTGACCACCTCGGGCCCGACCTCTGCGTCGCGCCGGTGGATGTCGCGGAGATCATCCGTCGAGTCGAGGACTGGGCGGATCCCCGGTCGTCGATCGCCGACGTCCTGCTCGACCAGCGTCTCGCAGCCGGGATCGGCAACGTCTACAAGTGCGAGGCACTGTTCGCGTGCGGGGTCGACCCGGACGCCCCGCTCGGTTCGGTCCCGCCGGCGACGGTTCGCCGGCTCTACGAGACCGCGGCGGCGCAGTTGCAGGCCAATCTCGGACGTGATCGCCGCGTGACGTATCGCGATGGCCTGGCCGTCTACGGCCGCCACCGGCAGGGCTGTCGGGCGTGCGGCACCGCGATCCGTTCGACGCAGGGCGGTGTCCACGGTCGCCAGACGTGGTGGTGCCCGCGTTGTCAGCCGCCGTTGGCGTGACCGTCGGCGGCGATCCGTTCGCTGCCGTGCACATAGCGATGGAGCTTCGCCACGGCGAAGCCGGCGTGGAGGTTGACCAGGTGGGTGGTCACCGCGTGGCTGCGGGCCACATCGGTGGCTGAGTCGCCGGCCGCGAGCCGGGTCAGGACCTCACGCTCCGTTGCGGTGAGGGTCGGCGGCGGATAGATCGGGTCGGCGGAGCGGTGGGCCCATGCGTCGAGGTCGCCCATGAGGCGCCCGGCCATGCGGGTGAGCAGCACCGCCTCACCACGGCTGACCTCCCGCAGGGTGCGGTCGAGGGTCGCGTCGTCGGTGTCGAACAGCACCGCTCCGGATGCGCCGGCGACGATGGCCGTGTAGGCGGCCTCGTCGTCGGCCGGCGTGGCGGCGACGATCCTGGTGGCGGGTGCCCACTGCCGGACGCGTCGGCACACGGCCCGGGCGTCGATGTCGGCGATGCGCACGTCGAGAAGGAGGATGTCGGGGAGTTCCTCGAGGACCTGGTTGACGGCATCGTTGCCCGTCGCCGCCCGTCCGATGATCTCGACCCCGCCCGCGGCCGAGCGCGGTTCACCGCCCATGCCGGTTTCGCCGGCCACGAGCACCGTGACGGCTTCGTCGAGCATCCTGTCGCTGTCCATCAGTTGTCTGTCGGCAGAACCCCCGCCGACCTGAGCTGGGTCAGTTCTGGGAGATCGCGTCGAGCACGTTGAGTCGCGCTGCCCGGCGGGCCGGGATGATGGCCGCGGCGATGCCGGCGACCGACGCGATGGCGAGGTACTGCAGCAGGCTGCCGACGGGCACGTCGAGCACGCGGATGAACGAGTCGGGGATGACGACCACGGCCGCCGACCCGAAGACCGTGCCGAGCGCCACCCCGAGCACGCCGCCGAACACGGCGATGATCGCGCCCTCGAAGAGCACCATCCGCAGCATCTGTTGGGAGGTCATGCCCACCGCACGAACAAGGCCGAGTTCGCGGGTTCGTTCGAAGACCGACAGGGCGAGTGTGATCGCGATGCCGAGCAGGGCGATGATGATCGCCACCAGCAGCAACACGTTGAAGACGATCAGGATCTGATCGATCTGCCCCTCCTGACGCTCCTGGAACTCGTCGCGGGTGTCGACGCTGACCTGCGAGTAGTCGTCGGTGACGGTCTCGATCGCCGCTCGGGCCTCCTCCTCCGACACCCCGTCGGCCGTGATGACCGAGACGAACTGGTCGATGCCGGTCTCGAAATGGTCGGACCACAGTTCGAGATCGACGATCCGGTTCCCGTAGATACTGGAGTCGGTGAAGATGCCCGCCACCGTCACCGTCTCTGAGATCCCGTCGTTGAACGTGATCGAGAACTCGGACCCGATCGTGAAGTCGTTGTCGTTGGCGAAGTCCTCGTGGACCAGGATCGCGTCGCGGTCGAGCAGCGACTCGTCGAGGGCGATCACGTCGGGGTCGATGTGGTCGAGCGAGGGGCCGAGGCTGGTCGCCGAGCTGTCGCGGACCAGGTCGTCGAAGTCGGTGCGGAACGCCTCGAAGTTGAACTGGTAGCTCAGCACGCTCTCGGTCTCGGGCAGCGCTCGGAGGTCCTCGGCCAGTTGGGTGCTGAACCCGCTGTTGGGGTTCTGCTGGTTGCTCGGCGCGATGAACCAGTCGGAGGTGACCGAGTTCTCCAGGATGTCGGCGAACGTGGCCTTGAACGACGAGGCGACGACGGTGGCCGTGCTCACGAGCGCGAGCCCGATCATCAGGGCGGCGGCGGCCGACGCCGTGCGGCGGGGGCTGCGGCCGGCGTTTTCGCGGGCCATACGGGCGTTGGACTTCATCGCCGAGGGAACGAATCGTCGGAGCCACCAGGCGGCGCCGAACCACGCTGCGCCGATCGGGAGCAGGACGATCTGGCCCCACTCGCCGGTGAGCAGGGCGACGAGTCCGAACAGGATCAGCACGGTGCCGACCGCGCCCACGATGAAGATGCCGATACCGGCAAGTACCTGGGTCCAGCGCCACCCCATGATGAACGACGCGTCGATGGCTCGCCGGCCGACGGTGAACACACCGAGCGCGAGCAGGAGCGGGATGAAGCCGAAGACCAGGCCGAACACACCGGCGAGGTCGAAGTCGGTGACCAGGTCCTTGACCGAGAGGCCGATGAGGTAGACGGATCCGAGCGTGGCGCCCACCCCGAGGGCGGCGGTGATGAGCCCGACGATGCCCGTGAGGATCGCGAGCGGCCACCGGCCGAGGAAGTTGCTCACCGGGCGGGCCAGCGCGGGGCTGATGGCGTTGACACCGAGGAACAGGGTGATGGCGGCGACGCCGAGCAGCGAGAGCAGCGCGACCACATCGAAGTCGGCGAAGACGGCGACAGCCAGCAACACCACACCGAAGGCGAGGGTCGCGTAGCGGCCCACCGCCGTGTTGACGCGCCGCAGCCCGAACGTGTTGGCGAAAGCAGCGATCAGCCCGAGTGGGATGATCACCCCGGCCTCGGCGGTCGACACCGCGAGGCCCACGATCACCCAGCTGACGAGCGTGACGACGATGCCGAGCGGCAGGTTGATCGCGGGCACCTGACGGGTGAGGCGGGCGTCGTCACGCAATGCCGCCATCGGGCTCACGTGGCGAGCCCGCAGTGCGGGGGCGATGGCGCTGGCCAGCGTGACGAGCATGCCGACGACGGCGCCCCAGATGAAGGTGGCCGGCTTCAGCACGAGCTCGTTGCCCTCGGGCCCGAAGTCGAATTGTTGCAGCAGCCAGCGCAGGGTCCAGCCGAACCCGATGCCGAGCGCCGTGCCGACGACCATCGCGAACACCCCGACGAGGAACGCTTCACCGATGAGCGCGGTGGTGACCTGGCGACCGGTGGCGCCGATGGCGCGAAGGAGCCCGAGCTCGCGGATGCGTTGACCGATGAGGATCGAGAAGACGTTGAAGATCACGAAGGCCGACACGATGAGGATGATGAACGCGAAGACGAGCAGCACGGTCTGGAAGATTCCGATGAACTCGTCGAACTGCTCCTGGGTCTCGTCCTGTAGGACTTCGCCGGTCACGACCTCGAGGCCGGGGCCGATGGCCGTCCGGATGTCGCGGGAGGCCTCGAGCGGATCGACGCCCGATTCGAGCGTGAGGGTGATGTCGTTGTAGCCGGTGCCGAGATTGATGACCTCGAGTGTCCAGTCGAGCTCGAAGGTCGCGAGCTTCGCGCCCACCGCGGCACTGCCGTCTTCCGCCGCGAAGAAGAACGTGCCGACGAGCTCGACGTCGTCGTAGACGCCGCCGGGCGCCTCGATCGTGTAGGTGTCGCCGATGACGAAGTCGCCCTCTTCGAACGCGGTCTGCTCGAAGGCGAACTCGAACGGCGCGTCCGGGGCGCGGCCTTCCTGGAGGAAGAGCCTCGGGTTGGGGGTCTCGGCCTCCCAGTTGAAGCCGATGTTGGGACCGTTGCCCTCCTGGGGTTCGCCCTGACCGTCGACCACGGTGACCTGGCCGATGATGCGGGGCTGGACCGCTTCGACGCCGGGCACCTCGGCGATGGTGTCGGCCACGGCGACATCGATCACGGGGCGATTGAAGTCGCCACCGAACTCGACCTCGGTGCGGACCGCGAGATCGACGTTGCCCTCGATGTCGCCGGCCAGCTCGGAGAAGGTCTGGCGGAGCCCGTCGGTGAAGACGAAGATGCCGACGACGAACATGACGCCGGCGGTGACGGCCGAACAGGTCAGCAGGAACCGGAACGGCTTGCCGGCGACATTGCGCCGGATGAGCTTCCAGATCATCAGCGAAGCTTCTTCATCTGGTCGATCACCTGCTCGGCATCGGGGTCGAGCAGCTCGTCGACGATCTTGCCGTCGGCCAGGAAGATGACCCGATCGGCGTAGGCCGCGGCGACGGGGTCGTGGGTGACCATCACGATGGTCTGGCCCAGATCGTCGACCGCCTTGCGCATGAAGGCGAGAATCTCGGTGCCTGTCGTGGAGTCGAGGTTGCCGGTGGGTTCGTCGGCGAAGATGATCTCCGGTCGGCTGGCAAGGGCGCGGCTCACGGCGACGCGCTGCTGCTGGCCCCCCGAGAGCTCGTTGGGTCGGTGGCCGACCCGGTCGGCCAGGCCGACGGTGGTGATGACCTCGTCGAGCCAGGCCTGGTCGGGCTTGATGCCGGCCAGGTCCATCGGGAGGGTGATGTTCTCGAGCGCAGAGAGGGTGGGGACGAGGTTGAACGCCTGGAAGATGAAGCCGACGTTGTCGCGACGGAGGAGGGTCAGGTCGCGCTCCGAGAGCGACGACAGGTCGGTGTCGCCGATGAACACCTGACCGCCGGTGAGCGTGTCGAGACCGGCTTGACAGTGCATCAGCGTGGACTTGCCCGAGCCGGACGGTCCCATGATCGCGGTGAACTTGCCGCGTTCGAACTCGACGTCGACATCGTCGAGGGCGCGGACCTCGGTGTCGCCCTCGCCGTAGTACTTCTTGGCGCCAACGGCTCGCGCCGCGGGTTCGGTGGTCACGGTCGCCTGCGTCATGACATCTCCAGAATGGGGGTGGTCAGGAAAGGTTAGGCCCCTGCGCCGCCGGATCACCGACACAGTCGGCCCATCTCCACGGCCCGAGAAGATACGGGGGTCAGACCCCCGTATCTTCTCGGTGGGGGAGGGTCAGTGGGAGATCGCGTCGAGCACGTTGAGCTTCCCGGCCCGCCGAGCCGGTAGCCAAGCGGCGACCAGCGTGGCGAGGGCGGCCAGCACGACCACCTGCACGATCTGGGGGATCGGAATCGTGAGCGAGCTGCCGAAGGTGTCGGCCGGCAGCGCGCTGACCACACCCCACCCGAACAGGCTTCCGGCGGCCACGCCGAGCACAGCGCCGAACAGCGCCACGAGGACCGCTTCCCAGCGCACCATGCGCCGGGTCTGGCGTCGGGTCATGCCGACCGCCCGGAGGAGCCCCAGCTCCCGGGTCCGCTCGTGCACCGACAGGGCCAAGGTGTTGGCGATGCCGATCAGGGCGATCACGATCGCGAGGGCGAGCAGGGCGTTGACCACGAGGAGCATCGAATCGATCGTGTCCTCGAACGACTGCTGGAACTCCGAGGCGGTGTCGATCGACACCTGGGGGTAGATCCGCTCCAGTTCGGCAACGAACGGGGCCAGGTCGGCGGTGGAGACGCCGTCGGGGAGGACGGCGGCGATCCATTCGTCGGCGACTTCCGCGCCGGCGGCGTCGAACACCTGGTCGGGCACGAGCGGGTCCTCGAAGATCGTGGCATCGGCATAGATCCCGGCCACGGTGAGATCGGCGGTGTGGCCGCTCACGAACTCGATCGGCACCGTGTCGCCGACATCGGCGGCGAGATCGGCGGCCAGGTCGTCGTGGAGCAGGATGACGTCGGAGGCGTCGGATGTCGGGATCGAGCCGGCCTGGAGGTCGATGTCGAACAGGACGTCGATGGTCCCCATGTCGAGCGCGGTCACCTCCCGCACGTCGGCGCCGAGTCGGGCCTCGTCGTAGCGCATGCCGGTCACCGCCTCGAACTGGCCGCTGGCGGCGAGTTCGTCGGCGAACACCGGCGGCAGGGCCGCCTCGTCCATTCCGGCGATCACGTAGTCGGCGGACACCGAGTCGGCCATCAGGTTGCTGAGGCTCGACTTGACCGACTCGCCGACGACATAGCCCATGGTCACGAGCGACAGGCCGATCATGAGCGCAGCTGCCGTGGTCGCCGTGCGTCGGGGGTTGCGACTGGCGTTGCCACGGGCCAACCCACCTGCGGTGCCCATGAGCTTCGCGACCGGCCAGCCCAGGACCGCGGTGAGCGGGCGGGCGACGGCGGGGCTGGCGAGGGTGAGCCCGAGGAACACGAGGACGGCGGCACTGCCCAGCGTGAGGACGAGGGCAAGGGTGCCCAGGCCTGGGCCGAAGAGGCCGAAGGAACCGACAGCGACGCCGGCGAGGAGGGTGAGCTCGCCCCCGTCGAGTCCTGATCAGCAGGCGGCGGCCCGTGATCGCCAGACCCGTGACGACGAAGACGAAGCCGATGGACACCGCGAGGACGATCGTGGAGGACCGCAGCATCGTGAGACCGAACTCACCGTAGCGAACCTCCGGTGTGGGAGACCCGCGGACAGGGCGAAGATGTCGTGCAGGTCGGAGGATCGCTACGACGCGGAGGAGGCGAGCACTCGGTCGTGTCGGTCGGCGACGGTCTCGGCGATCGCGAACGCGGCGGTGGCCGCCGGCGAGGGTGCGTTCAACACGTGGACGGCCCGGGGGCTGTCGGCGAACGCGAAATCGTCGAGGAGGGTGCCGTCGGGCGCGATGGCCTGGGCTCGCACGCCCGAGCCGGAGGGCTCCAGGTCGGCCTTGGTGAGCTCTGGGCACAGTCGACGCAGCGCCTTGAGGAAGGCCCGCTGGCTCAGCGAACGGTGGATCTCGCCCACCTCCTTGCGCCAGTACTTGCGGGCCAGGATCCAGGTACGACGCGAGAACGCGATCTCGGCCGTGTCGCGGGGTGAGATGTCGCGCCAGCGGTATCCCTCGCGCTGGAGCGCCGGCACGGCGTTGGGCCCGGCATGGATGCTGCCGTCGATCATCCGGGTCAGATGGACGCCGAGGAACGGGAAGTCGGGGTCGGGCAATGGGTAGACCAGGTGGTTGACGAGGTGGCGGGCGTGGGGCGCGAGCTCGTAGTACTCGCCCCGGAACGGCATCACCCGAACACCTTCGGTGTCGGCGCCCGCTGCCGTCGCGACTCGGTCGCAGTGCAGACCACCACAGTTTACGATGGTCGCGGCGCGGATCGTTGCGTGGTCGGTGGTGACCGACACGCCGTGGTCGTCGACCGCCGTGCCGAGCACGCGGGTACCGAGGCGCAGGTCGACGCCCGCACCGGTGAGTTCCTCGACCAGCGCGGTGCAGACCCGGCCGTAGTCGACGATCCCGGCACTCGGCACCAGCAGCGCGGCGACGCCCTCGATGTGGGGTTCCCGCTCGCGTAGTCCCGAACGGTCGAGCCGTTCGGTGGGCACGTTGTTCTCCGCGGCGCGGATCTCGAGCGCATCGAGCCGGCCTCGTTCGTCGTCGGAGACGGCGACCACGACCTTGCCGCACATGTCGTAGGCGATGTCGTGCCGGTCGAGGAACGCCGTCAGGTCGTGCCGGCCGGCCGCGACCATGGCCGCCTTGCCGGAGTCGGGCTTGTAGTAGACGCCCGAGTGGATCACGCCCGAGTTGCGCCCGGTCTGGTGGAAGGCGGGGCTCGCCTCCTTCTCGACGACGACGATACGGCGGCCGGGATCCCGGGCGAGCAGCGCCCGCGCCGTCGTCAGCCCGAGGACCCCGGCCCCGACGATGACGACATCGACGCGATCAGCGGCCGCGGTCGTGCCGGCGCCGCTCATGATCGCTGTCCCCGGCGTCGCGTGAACGTGGATTGTCGGTTCTCCACCATCGATTCCATCATCGGCTCCTCCCGTCGGTCGGACCACCATCGTCCATAAGGGGGGATTAGTAGAATTCGGCGGTTTCTCTAGTAGAAATCAGGCCACCTTCTGCTGGTCTCACATCAACGCCTTGCCGGTTGAGAGGTCCGCGGACGTCGGGCAATTGCGTTCGGTTGATTTCGTCTTGCCGTGCCAGTCGCCAAACCGACCTGTTCGGACAAAGCGGCGGCGATACGTTCCCGCACAGCCTCAGCAAGCGGGTGCTGACTACCAGTCGCCGTGCAGAACGATTTCGCAAGCGCTTAGCACCGAGGTGCTCAAGGGTGAGGCGTGGCAGCGCAGACAGTCGGGCCCTCTAGCTCTCGGGTCTGAGACCATCATCGGATCGGGGAGGTGTCGGTGAACACTCGGATGAAGACTGCGGCGTCGGTGGTGCTCCGCCCGCTGCAGTTCCTCGTCTACTTCCTGAGCGGTCTCGTTCCCCGAGACCCGTCGCGTTGGGTGTTCGGTTGCTGGAGCGGCCATCGCTTCGGCGACAACGCCGGGGCGGTGTTCCAACACCTGGCCGATCAACCGCCCGACGACGTGCGCGCGGCTTGGATCACCCGGGATCGTGCGATCCGTGATCGTCTGCGGGCCGAGGGAGCCCGGGTTCACCTCGCATGGTCGCCCCGCGGCATGTGGTGGACGGCGCGCGCCGGCGTGTTCGTCTACGACTCGTTGCCGAAGGACATCAACTTCTGGTTGTCGCGAGGCGCGCGGCTCGTGTTGCTGCGCCATGGGATCGGTATCAAGAAGATCGAGCGGGCCATCGACGCCACCGATCACCGTCTCTACCAGCTCTTCCACGGTTCCCTGGTTCAGCGGGCGTTCTGGCGGATCGTCCTGCCGTGGCACGTCCCCGTCCCCGATCTGTTGATGGCGTGCTCACCGATCCACGCCGAGCAGGGCGCCCGGTTCTACGGCACGCCGGCCGACAAGATCCGCATCACGGGGTTCGCCCGCCACGACCGGCTCCTGTCGGCGCGTCGTCAGGACCGGTCCGCGATTCCGACCATCGGCCCGCCGATCCCGAACGAGCGACCGGTGTTCGTCTACCTGCCGACGTTCCGCGAGGGGATGGCCCGTCAGGCCTTCGATTGGGACGTGCTGGCGGCGGCGGCCGAGGCGGCGGACGTCACCATTGCCGTGAAGCTGCACTATGTCGACGCCGATCGCGGCGTGCTCGGCGTCGACGTGCTGCAGAACTCGGGCCACCTCCGGATGATCGATCCGTTCATGGACCCGAGCGATGCCTATCCCCACGCCGATGGCATGATCAGCGACTTCTCGAGCGCGCCGTTCGACTTCATGCTGCTCGACCGGCCGATCGTCTACTACGTGCCCGACCTCGAGCGGTTCGCCGAACAACGACCGCTGACGTTCGACCTCGCGGACGTCGCGGTCGGACCGCTCTGTCATGACGAGCAGCAACTCGCGGCAGCGCTGGCGGCCGCCCGACGCGACGGACTCGGCGAGCACCGTGCCCGCCACCGGGAGCTCAAGGCCCGCTTCCACACCTTCCCGCCGGGCGGAGCGGCCGAGCGCGTCGTGGGGGCGATACGCGAGGAGTTCATGGGCTCCCCGTCTCCCTCGCCCGCACCGACGGGCCGCGATGGCAGGATGGGAAGTGATGCAGGTGCGCAACGCGACGGCCGGTGACCTCGAGGAGATCCTGGGCCACAACAACACAGCGGTGCCGGCGGTCAACGCGCTGGACCATCCCGATCTCGAACACTTCCTCGAGGTGGCCCACAGCTTTCTCGTGATCGACGGGCCGGACGACACGATCGCCGGGTTCATGATCGGTCTCGGACCGGGAGTCGAGTACGACTCGTTGAACTACGCCTGGTTCAGCGCCCGCTACCAGGAGTTCATCTATGTCGATCGAGTCGTGGTCGCCGAGCAGGGGAGGGGACTCGGTGTCGGTACACGCCTCTACGACGAGTTCGCGGTCCGAGGACGAGCCGACGGACACGAGGTGATGCTCGCCGAAGTCAACATCGTGCCGCGCAACGACGTCTCGCTCTCGTTCCACCATGCCCGAGGGTTCGTCTCCGTGGGCGAACAGGACACCGAGGGCGGTGCCAAGCGGGTCACCCTGCTCGAGAAGCGGCTGGGCGGCTGACCCCGAATCACCCTCGGGGTGGACGTCTCGGGCGGGTCGGTTGGGTCATGATGGCGCCGTGAGTGTGATCTCGGCGAGCGGCGTGTCCATGGTGTTCGGGACCCATCGCGCCCTCGATTCCCTCACCCTCGAGGTGCCGCCGGGCGTCACCGGACTGGTCGGCGCCAACGGGGCGGGCAAGACCACCTTCATGTCGATCGTGTTGGGTCTGCGCACACCGACCAACGGCTCGGTTTCCGTCCTGGGGCTCGACCCCCTCCGAGAGGGCGCCGAGCTGCGGGCCAACGTGGGGTACGGACCCGAGCGCAACGTCTTCCCCGACGACATGCCGGCGTCCGACTTCGTGAAGCATCTGGCCGAGGTCCGCGGGATGCCCCGCAGCGAGGCGCGGTCGCGAGCGAGCGATGCGCTGTGGCTCGTCGGGCTCGGCGAGGAACGGTTCCGGGCGTTGGGCACCATGTCCACCGGCCAGCGCCAGCGGGTGAAGCTCGCCCAGGCCATCGCCGCCGATCCGAGCCTCGTGTTGCTCGATGAGCCGACCGACGGCCTCGACCCGGTGCAGCGCGACGAGATGCTCGCCCTCATCCGTCAGATCAGTTCGGAATACCAGATCGACGTGATGCTGTCGTCGCACCTGCTCGAAGAGGTCGAACGGATCTGTGACAACGTCGTCGCCCTCGACGCCGGTCAACTCGTGGCCCAGGGTCCGCTGCGTGAGCTCGTCGGCGATGTCGAGGGGGTCACGGTCGAGCTGACCGAGATCGACGACGTTCCCGGCTCGGTCGAGTCCGTCGTCGCCCACCTGACCGCGGCCGGGCTCCGCGTGACCCACGAGCCCGATGCGAACCGCATGGAGGTCCTCGGCGCGTCGGCCGATCTGATCGCCGACGCCGTACGCGACGCCGTGGCGGACTCCTCCGCCCGCGTCCGCCGGATCGAGCAGCGCCGTCGCCGGCTCGAAGACCTCTTCGAGGTGGGGGCCTCGTGACGACCGACGGCAGCGCCCAGATCCTCGATCGCGGCTATCGCCGCTTCGACGGCCGGCGCAGTGGTGTCGGTGGGGCGATCCGCTCCACCGCCTGGCACACGACCCGCAGCGTGCTGGGCCTCGGCCGGAAAGCCCGGCACAAGATCGCCCCCGTGCTCGTGATCGTCGTCGCGATGCTCCCCGCAGTGGTGTTCATCGGCCTGGCGGTGCTGCTCGGTGGCGACGAGTTCATCAACGACGTGCTCGAGGGCATCGTGCCGCTCTATTCCGAGCTCGCCCGCCAGTCGATCGCCGCGATGATCCTGTTCACGGGCCTGGTCGCGCCCGAGGCACTGGTGCGCGACCGGCGCGACGGCATGCTGTCGCTCTACCTCTCCACGCCCCTCACCCGACGCACCTACCTCGGTGCCAAGGTGCTCTCGGTCTCCGGACTCATGGCCCTGATCGTGTTCGTGCCCACGGTCGTGTACCTGCTCGGGATGACGTTCGCCTCGCTCGGTCCCGACGGTGTCGGCGACTGGTTGATCGTACTGATCCGCATTCTCCTGTCCGGCGTGCTGGCGTCGATCATCTACGCGCTCATCAGCCTCGGGGCGGCCAGCCTCACCGATCGTCGGGCCTTCGCGAGCCTCGCCGTCGTGCTGACCATGCTCGGCGCCCTGATCGTGGTGCAGGTCCTCGTCGAGGCCGCCGACCAGTCGATCCAGTGGCGCATGCTCGATCCGGTCAACATGCCGATGGAGATGATCGCCCGGATCTTCGGCGATGCCGGTCAGTACCCCGAGATCCCGACCGAACGCGTCTACGCCGCCAATGCGGGCTGGGCCGGTGTCTCCGCCGCCGTGCTGTGGGCCCGCTATCGATCGGCGGGCGCATGACCGACGCTTCGCAGCTCCCACCACCGCCACCCCGGCCGGGACCGCCCCCGCCCGCATCGGCCGAGGCCGCGCCTCCGCCCCCGCCCCCGATGGTCTCGGTCAACAGCGTCACAAAGGCCTTCGGCGACGTCGTCGCCGTGTCCGACGTGTCCTTCACGGTGGGCCCCGGGATCACCGCCCTGCTCGGCCCCAACGGCGCCGGCAAGTCGACTCTCTTCCGCATGCTGTGTGGGCTCGCCCCGCCCACTCTTGGCACCGTGCGCGTTCTCGGGCGCGACGCCCGCACCGATGCCGCCGTGCGCGGCCAGATCGGCCTCGCGCCGCAGCAGGACGCGTTGTTCGACCGGCTCGACGCACGGCAGTTCGTCGAGATCGCCGCGATCATGCACGGGGTGACCGACCCGGTCGCGGCGGCGCGCCGGGTCCTCGACATCGTCCAGCTCGATGCCACGGACCCCAAGAGCGTGGGCGCCTACAGCAAGGGGATGCGCCAGCGGGTGAAGTTGGCCGCCGCGCTCGTCAACGATCCGGCGGTGCTCATCCTCGACGAACCACTCACCGGGCTCGACCCGGTGCAGCGGCGACGCATGATCGCGCTGTTCAACGAGCTCGCCGATCAGGGCAGGTGTCTGCTCGTCTCGAGCCATGTGCTCGACGAGGTCGCGAAGCTCGGGTCTCGCATCCTCGTGATCGCCCAGGGGCGTCTCGCGGCGTCGGGCGACTATCACGCGCTCCGCGATCTCATGGACGACCGTCCCCACCGCATCCGGGTCGAGGCCGATCAGCCCCGCCGGCTGGCCGCTGCGCTACTCGACCGCGCCATCGTCGACGGTGCCCATGTCGATGCCGACGGGATCGAACTCGACACCCTCGACGTCGACACCTTCGGCCGCCAGATCGCGCCGGTCGCCCGCGAACTCGACGTCCGCCTGCGCGGTGTTCGTCCGCTCGACGACGACCTCGAGAGCGTGTTCCGCTACCTGGTGGAGCGCCGATGAGCGCGACCGTGAGCCTCCTCGACTCGGTACGGGTCGTCTATCGGGTCCTCCTCCGGCAGCTGCTGACCCGCGGGCGGGTGATCGCCCTCGTCGTCATCGGTGCCGTCGTCGTGTTGTTGGGTTGGCTCGTGGGTCGGGCCGAGCCGGCCGAGCAGTTCCCACCGCAGACCGCGGCCGAGATCGCGCTCGAGGAGTTGGAGGCCGGGGTGTTCGTCGTGTCGCTCATCGGCTTCACGCTGCTGGTGCCGATCGTCGCCTTGGTCTTCGCCGGCGCCTCGCTCGGCGACACCAGGGAGGACGGCACGCTCGTCTACTTGTGGCTCCGACCCATGCCTCGGGCCGGCATCGCCGTGGGCGCATGGCTCGCCGCGATCACCGTGAGCCTCCCGCTCACGTTGATCCCGATGACCCTGACGGCCGTGTCGCTCGACGCGGGGTCCGATCTGGTGGTGGCGTCGGCACTCGCCACGGTTGTCGGGATCCTCGCGTACAGCGCCCTGTTCGTGTTGCTCGGCCTCACGGTCAAGAACTCGATCGTGTGGGGCCTCGGCTACATCCTCATCTGGGAGGGCCTCGTGGCGAGCTTCGGCAGCGCCGCGGCCAAGGTGGCGGTGCGCGGCTACCTGAGCTCGATCCTGACCGACCGCACCGGCGTCGACATCGCTCTGGGCGACCTCTCACAGACCACGGGGGTCGTGGTGCCGCTGGTGGTCGCCGTCGTCGCGCTGCTCCTGGCCACCTATCGGCTCGACAACCTCGAGGTCGCCTGAGCCGTGCACAGCCCCGGTTCAGCGCCCCGAGAAGCTCGCCGCTCCCGGACCGTGTTCCATGAAGCTCGCGACACCGACCACCTTGTCGTCGGTGGTGAACGCGTCGGCGAATCCCTGGGCTTCGATCTCGACCGCGTCTTCGAGCGGTTCGTGGTAGCCGTCGAGGATGACCTGCTTCGCGATCCGCAACGACGCCGGCCCGGCTGCGTAGACGGCAGCCTGCGCGACCGCCGCGTCGAGGAGCTCGTCGGCGGGATACACGGCCGAGACGATTCCGGCGTCGAGCGCGTCGGCGGCAGTGATCTGCCGGCCGGAGTAGACGAGATCCTTCGCGTAGGTGATCCCGGCCAGGCGGCTGAGACGCTGGGTGCCGCCCCCGCCCGGAATGATGCCGAGCAGGATCTCGGGCATCCCGAGGCGTGCGTCGTCGGCCGCGAACCGGAAGTCGGTCGCCAAGGCGAGTTCCAGCCCACCACCGAGGGCGTAGCCGTTGATGGCCGAGATCGTGATCTGGGGAAGCCGTTCGAGGGCGAGCGCCGCACGGTTGAACCTGCGGGAGAACTCGAGGGCGGCGTCGCGGTCGAGATCGGGGAAGGTCTTGATGTCGGCGCCGGCTGCGAAATTGCGTCCTTCGCCGGTGAGCACGACGGCGCGGACATCGAGGTCTTCGGCCAGTTCTTCGCACACGGCCTGCATTCCGGCCAGCACGGCGTCGTCGATCGCGTTGACCTTCGGTCGATCGAGACGAATGGTCGCCACGCCCGGTGCAGTGTCTCGTTCCAGCTTCACGAAGTCGCTCATGGCCGGGCACGCTATCTTCGTTCTCGAAAGGGGCGGACATGCCGGAAATGAAGGTGCTCACGCAGGACCCAGCGGAGTCGGGCGGTATCCGCGACATCGACGGTGTGCTCTCCGACGGGCGGGTGTTGACCGACCACGCCGGTGTGGCCGCCGCGTTGGGTTGGGACTTGAAGCCGGAGGGGCTCTGCCGCGGCGATGTCTGCGTCCCGGTTCGCGATCCGGCTGGGGTCGTCACCGATGACGGGATCGACCTGGCCGCCGTGGCCGGACTGCTCGGCATGTCCACGCTGGTTGACGAGGATGCGGGTCTCGTCGCCGTGAGCGCACCGGCGGGCGACCGTCGGGCCGCCCTCGTCGGGCGGCAGGCACCGAACTTCGTGCTGCCCGACCTCGACGGCAACCCCCACTCGCTGGAGCAGTTCAAGGACCGGAAGCGACTGCTGATCGCCTTCGCCAGTTGGTGAGGTTGCCGCTACGAGCTGCCCGGGTGGCAGACACTGCAGGACGAACTCGAGGCCGAGGGTCTCACGGTCATCGGCGTCTTTCTCGATGAGTCTCCCGACGACGTGCGCGAGTGGGCGGAGGGCATCTCGTTCCCCGTGCTGGTCGACCGCGATCATCTCCTCGCCGAGCTCTACGCCGTCAGCAACGTGCCCACGGTCGTGTGGATCGACGCCGATGGCTCCATCGCCCGCCCCAACGCGGCCGAGGTGGGCACCGACATGTTCGTCGACTTCACCGGGGTGACTCCCGACGCCCACATGGACCAGGTGCGCGAGTGGGTGCGTCACGGCACGGTGCCCGACGATGCCGGCCACGAGGTCGACGACCTCAGCGACGACGAGGTCACGGCCCGGTTGGCCTTCCGGTTGGCGGTGCATCGACGCCGGGAGGGGGATGCCGAGGCGGCGGCCGAGTGGTTCGCCCGGGCCGGTGAGCTCGCCCCCATGGACTTCACGATTCGTCGCGCCGCCATGCCGCTCCAGGATGTCGACCCCTTCGGAGAGGCGTTTTTCGAGCTGTTCGGCGCCTGGCGAGAGGCCGGAAGCCCCTATCACGGAGTACCGCGGGGCTGAGCGGGCGTATTCGACGGTCTCAGATCGGCGCCCAACCGGCCGATTGATGGCCGATGCCCAATTCCGATCGGTCATGGGTCGCACAGGATGTTCTGTGGGAACTCGGCGCGTCGTTCATCGACGCAACGGCCGAGACGGCCGCGCCCGTGATCGAGGCCGGAATCGCCCGTCTCGGCGAGGTGCTCGACGCGTTGTCGGTCGGGATCTGGGTGGTCGACACCGACGCGATGTCGGGAACGGCCACTCACCAGTGGTCCGCCGATGCATGGACCGAGCTCGACGAAGGTTTCGAGGCCACTCCTGATCCCGACGTGCGCGACGCGGTGCTTGCGGGTGACGGACTCGCCGTCGTCGGTCTGACGATGGTGCTCGACCCCGAGCAGTGTGAGGCCCGGGGCTGGAAGGACGGCTACGCCCTCGTTGCCGTCATCGAGGAGCAGCCGCACGAGAGTGTGGTCCTCGTGGTCGCCTCGGCCACCGACGAATGGGGCCAACGGGAGCTCGAGCTCATCCATGGTGCGGTGATGCTCCTGCGCCAGTTCCATTCCCGTGTCCGGGTCGAGCGGCAGCTCCACCAGCGTCTGCTGCTCGACGACTTCACCGTTTCGCTGGCTGCCCGCTTCCAGAGCGTGTCGCCCGACACGGTCGGCCAGGTGGTCGACGACGCGCTCCGAGAGGTCAAGGACCTGTTGGCCTTCGAATCGATCGTCCTGATCGACGTGATCGACGACGAGACCATCGAGGTCCCGACGATGATCGCGAAGCAACCCCTCCCGCCGGAGTTCCGACGGCTCCCGCTCCCCGACATCAGGCGACTTCCCGGTTCCGATGCGGTGAACCTCCGCCAGTACATCTCCGAGCCCCGGGTGGTCGAGCTGGCCGAGCTCGTCGACGCGCTGGTCGGGCCCGAGTTGACCGACTCGCTCGAACTGCGCAACCCGCCGAGAACCGTGGCACTTCTGCCGGCATCGATCGGCCACGGCGACAGCCTGCTGGCCTTGTCCCGATACGGCAACGGCGACTGGAACCCGGAGGAATTCGACACGTTGTCGACGGTCGCTTCGCTCATCGCGCAGACCAGAGGCCGCGTCGACGCCGAGCGGGCATCGCTCGATCTCCTCGACGCGCAGCGAGCCCTCGTCTGGACGGGGAAGACCTTCCTCGAGGCCGACGCGACGAACGCGGCCGAGGCGGTCCGCGAGACGCTCGAACGGATGGCCGCCCACCTGGGTGCCGACATGGCCGTGATCGCGAGGATCGAGGCCGATCGGGAGACGGTCTCCATCACCGAGTCGTGGTCGAACTCGTCGGCCTTGGAGGTCCCGCCCGGTACGAAGCTCAACCGCAACGCCATGCCGCTCATCGAACGCCTCATCACGAGTGACACGGCGGTGAGCGTCCAGGACGCCGAGCCATTCGATGCCCCGCTCCTGCGCGACAGCTCGGGAGGGAAGTGGACCACGGTCGTCGTGCCCATCCGCGGCGCAGGCCTTCCCTCGTCGGCCCTGACCTTCATATGGGCGGCGGCCGAAGTCCCCCATCTCGAGACGGCTCGCGAGCTCGCCGATGCCACCGCCGCGTTGGTGGGTCAGCTCCAGGTCCGGCTGCGGGCCGAAGAAGTCGTCACCCGTCGACTCCACCTCGACGAGGTCATCTCCGGAGTGGCCGACGAGTTCCTGGGGGCCTCGCTCGACAGCGCCGAGCAGGTGACCGGCCGGGCCCTGGCGCGTCTCGGCGAGGAGCTCGGCGTCAGCGGGATGGCGATCCGGGCGATGGAACCGCGTCGGGCCGTGGTGGAGGCCGCATGGGCGCCGAAGGGCCGGCTCCGCCCGGCGATCGGTCACGAGGTCGCCTTCAGTCGTGTGGTCGGCCCCGACGACATCGCGCGGTTCGCGGCATCGCCCACCGATTCACCATCGACCGAGTTCTTCGCCGAGCAGTGGGGTTCCGGCATCGGGGTGCACACCTTCCCCGTGCTGGTCGGCGGACGCATGGAGGCGCTCGTGGCCGTCGCCGGAGCCCAGCCCCTTTCCGACACCGACATCGATGTCTTCCGCTCCTTCGCGATCATGCTCGGCCAGTTTCGGGCCCGTCTCGTGGGCGAACGGATCGCGCAGCACCGGCTCGCGGCGCAGCGTCTCTTGAGCAGCTGTGCGGCCGAACTCGCCGAGGCGACCCCCGACAACTTCCGCGAGGTCCTGGCCGGGGTGATGGGGGCTGCGGCAGAGTTCTGCAGCATCGACCTGCTCGTCGACTGGAGTGTCGACGCGCGACACGAGCGGTACCTGCGGTCGAGCGTCTGGGTCGACAACGACACGGAACTCGACGAGATCCCGGCCGTCCAGGACTGGAAGGACGGCACCCTGCTCGAGACGGCTCGTGCGTCCGGCGAGGTGAGCCAGCGCTTCGTCGGCGAGGTGGGCGAGTGGGGGAGAGCCCGACTGGCGATCCCGCGCGGCGACGGTACGTCCGTCGAACACGTCATGCTCGCCGCGGCGACCGCGACGGAGTGGTCGGAGGACACGGTCGACCTGCTGTCGTCGCTGAGTCGCATGATCCAGGAAGTCGACACCCGCACGGCCGCGCAGCGCTATGCCGAGGCGGCGTTCCACGGCGCACCGATCGGTGTGGTGCTGCGCGACGAAGAACTGAACCTCATCACCTGCAATCAGGCGTTCGTCGACTTCGTGGGGGCGTCGTCGATCGATTCGCTCGTCGGGACATCACCCCAGTTCGTCTACGACGACCAGTACGAGGCGGTCGAGTGGACCGAGGAGCCAAACGGCGAGCTGAAATCGGAGGCTGCGTTCCGTGGCTCGGGCGACAGTCGGGTGTGGGGCCAGATGCGCGGCCAGGTGATCGAAGGTGAGACCGGCGAGCACTTCTGGCTGATCCACATCGAGGACGTCACGGAACGGCGTCGAGCCGAGCAGCTCCTGCGGTTCCAGGCGTCCCACGACGAGCTGACCGGGTTGGCCAACCGGCGCCGGCTGCTCGACGAGATCCACCGCGTGGCCGACGGCTCGGGCTCGGTCGCCGTGCTGCTGCTCGACCTCGACCGGTTCAAGAACATCAACGACTCGCTCGGCCACGATCGCGGCGATGAATTGCTCGTCGTGATCGCCGACCGGCTGCGACTCGCCGTGCGCCCCGGCGACCTGGTCGCCCGTCTCGGAGGCGACGAGTTCGCGGTCGTCCTTCCCGGGCCGGTGACCGTGGCCGATGCCGAGTTCGTCTCCGAACGGCTGATGCGCCTGATCGGCGAACCGGTCACGCTGGGCCGCCAGAAGATCTACCCGACCGCCAGCATCGGCATCGCCGTCGCCGACGAGCACACCGCGGTCGACGACCTGATCCGTCGGGCCGACACGGCCATGTACCGGGCCAAGGCCAAGGGCCGGGCCCGGTCCGAGGCGTTCGACGAAGAGCTCCGCGACGCCGTCCACACGCGGATGGAGACCGAGGCCGGCCTACGCGGCGCGTTGCGCAGCGACGAACTCACCGTGCACTACCAGCCCGAGTTCTGCCTCCACGACGGCGTCATGCTCGCAGCCGAAGCGCTGATCCGCTGGGAACACCCCACGAAGGGGCTCCTGCCGGCCACCGCGTTCATCGAGGTGGCCGAGGAGACCGGCCTCGTCGTCGAGATGGGCGAGATCGTGCTCGCCGCGGCCTGTTCCGAAGCGGTCAGCTGGCCCGGCGGAGACCAAGCGCCGCTCGTGCGGGTGAACCTCGCCGCGGCGCAACTCCAGCGCGAGGAAACGGTCTCGCTCGTGCGTTCGGTTCTCGACGAGACCGGCCTGCCGCCGCATCGCCTGTGCCTCGAGATCACGGAGTCGGCCGTGATGAGCGATGTGCACCGGTCCGAGGAGATCCTTCACCGGCTCAAAGCCCTCGGCGTCCACCTGGCCGTCGACGATTTCGGCACCGGGTTCAGTTCGCTGGCCTACCTGAAGCGCTTTCCGGTCGACGTGCTGAAGATCGACCGGGCATTCGTGAGCGACCTCGACCGCGAGTCCTCCGATGTCGCGTTCGTGCGGTCGATCGTGTCACTGGCCGAGGCCTTGAGCCTCGACGTGGTGGCGGAGGGTGTGGAAACCGAGGAGCAGGCCCGGATCCTCGTCGAGCTGGGCTGTCATCGGGCCCAGGGGTACCACTTCGCCGAGCCGGCTCCGGCCGCCGCCCTCCGCGAATACCTCAGCCGCACCGCCGGCTAGCGCAGCAACGACATCTCGCCGTCGGCGACCCGGACGCGCCGACCCACGGTCTCCTCTTCGGTGACGAGACGCATCAGCTCGGGATCGTCCGACACGCTCCAGGCGCGCGCCGCGTCGTCGAACTCGACCACTGCGATCGCCCGTTCGGGCCCGCCGTGGCCGTATTCGACCGTGATGCCTGCGATCGTGGCGTCGCCCTCGCGGTCGGGTTCGGCGATCGTCGTGGCGTCTCCCACCCGACCGAGGTTGCGCACATGGTGTGGTCGGGAGGGCGGTGTCGTGGAGTAGACGCCGAAGGAATGCTTGGTGGCGTGGCCGCCGTTGCCCTGCACGACGCCGATCGTGCCGGGGTCGTCGCGCAGCGTGTGGACCATGCCCACCAACCCCTGACCGGCTGCGAAGTTCAGCGGCGCCCCGGCGAAGGCGAGTCCGCCGGTGGTGGTCAGTGGTCGATCGGTGTCGATGCCCAGCTCGTCGGAGGTCAGGGTGACGATCGACGGGAAGCAGGAGTACAGGTCGATGTGGTCGATGACGTCGACCGACCCGAGCTCCTCGATGAGGGTCGAGGCCGTCGCCTTCAGGCCGGGCGCGACATCGAGTCGGGTCCGGTCGAGGATCGTCGGCGTGTCCTCGGAGTTGATGCAGAGACCGGGGTAGACCCGCCGGTCGGTGGGCACACCGAGCTCGTCGGCCCGGGCCGTGCTGCACACGATGATCGCCGCCGCCTGGTCGACGGTGTTGTTGGCGCACATGGCCTTCGTGTAGGGCCAGCTCACCATCCGGTTGCCGTCGGCCGGTTCACGGATCGTGGCGGCATCGGCGCCGGATCGATCCGCGGCGTGGGGGTTCGCGGCGGCAACGGCGGCGTAGCCCTCCCACAGGAGGGCGGCTCGGTCGCGCGCCTCGTCGAGGCTTTCGCCCCGACGGGCACGGATGGCACTGTCGAGGATCGCGTAGCTGTTCCGCGGCGTTTCGCCGCCGCGTTCCATCGCCGTCGCGTCGCCCATGTCGAGCGGCGGACCCCAGTGTTCGACATCGTCGGCTCGGGGCTCGTCGCGGACGGCCGGCTTCTCGTCCCGGGCCGCCAACGCACGCCTCGTGAGGTTGGCTTCGCCGCCGGCGAGGACCGCGAGGTCGACGTCGCCGGCCTGGATCCGTTCGGCCAGTGTGTGGAGCGAGTAGATCGGGAGGTTGCCACCGAAGGTCGTGAGCACGCAGCGGACCGACGTCGCGAGTCCGAGTTGGTCGGCGATGAGCGCGGCGGGGTTCTTGTGTCGCCACAGGCCACCGACAACGGCGATCGTGTCGACCGATCCCAGCACCGCGGCCGAGTCGACCCCGCTGTCGGCTCCGGCGTCGCGCACGGCGTCGCTCATCAGGTCGATCGGGTCGGGTCCGTCGGCCGGATCCGAACCCGTGAGTCGGTGCGAGACCTGGGCAACGCCGATGATGACGGGGGTTCGAGGGTCGAGGTTCACGGCGCATAGGGTACGCGGCATGGATGTCACCCCCGACCTCATGGATCTCCGCGGCAGAGTTGCCGTCGTCACCGGTGCGGCCCAGGGAATCGGCGAGGCCACCGCCCGTGCGCTCGCCGCGTTCGGAGCCGACGTGGCGATCTGCGACAACCAGGCCGACAAGCTCCCCGCGGTGCACGACGCGCTCGTGGCCGCAGGTCGACGGGTCCATTCGGCGGTGCTCGACGTTCGCGACGAACCGGGCGTGGGCGAGTGGCTCGCAGCGGTGGCCGCCGAACTGGGACCGATCGACATCATCGTCAACAACGCCGGCGGCGGGTTCCATGCCCTCTACGAGAACGTCTCGCCCAAGGGAGAAGGCGTGCTGATCGCGGAGAACTTCGGCACCGTCGCCAACTGTGTGCGCCACGGCGTGCCACTCATGAACGACGGGGGCGCGATCGTCAACGTCACGTCGGTCGAGGCCTACCACGCCGCCCCCGGTTTCGCCGTCTACTCGGCCATGAAGGCGGCGGTCGAGCAGTTCACGAAGACCCTCTCGATGGAGTTGGGCCACCGCGGCATCCGGGTCAACTGTGTGGCGCCCGACATGATGCCCACTCCGGGCGACGAGGAACTCCAGGCCGACTCCAGCGCGTTGATGCCGGGGCTCCACCCCACGTCTCTGCGGCGGATGGGCGACGCCACCGAGTGCGCGGCGGTGATCGTGTTCCTCGCGAGCGACATGGCGAGCTTCGTGACCGGCACGTCGATCCCCGTCGACGGCGGCACCATCGCGGCGGCGTCGTGGAAGGTCCGCGAAGACGGCACCTTCGGTCTCTGATCAGTCGACGGTGGCGCGAACGGCGTCGTAGTCGGCGAGGTCGACACGGCGACGGCACTTCCACCAGTAGTCGACGGTCGACCCGGGCCAGTTGTTGACCACCTTGCCTGCCTCGTTCTTGTACCAGGAGCTGCAGGAGGTCACCCAGACCCGCTTGTTCATCCGCTGTTGGACACGCCGGTTGAAGCGGTCCTGCACATGACGGCGAACGGCGATCGCGTCGATCCCCTCGTCGCGCATTCGTTCGAGCAGCCCGACGATGTGACCGATCTGTTGCTCGATCATGAAGATGATCGAGTTGTGGCCGAGGTTGGTGTTGGGCCCGTACAGCAAGAACAGATTGGGGAAGTCGGCGACCGTCACCCCGAGGTGGGCTTCGGCGCCCTGGGCCCAGCGGCGGCGGATCGAGATGCCGTCGCGCCCGATGAAGTCGATGGGGGCAAGGAAGTCGTTGGTGGCGAAGCCGGTGCCGAAGATGATCGTGTCGGCGGGGTGGTGCACACCGTCGTCGGTGACGATCCCGTCGGCGACGACCTCGCGGATGCCGGTGGTGACCACATCGACGTCGTCGCGTTGCAGGGTCGGATACCAGCCGCTGTGGGCGAGTACGCGCGTGCAGCCGATCGGGTAGTCCGGGGTGAGTGCGGCCCGCAGTTCGGGATCGGGCACCGCCTCGGCGAGGTACGTCTCCGCCTCCTGGGTCGCCCTCCGATTGATCATCGACCCCGTGTTGAACAGCTGGTTCATCAGGACCTCGAACTGGAGATAGATGGCCAACCGCCGCAACCGGCGCGCGCCGGGGACACGGCGGTAGCGCCTCCTGCGCTTCTCGTCGATCGGTGGGTTCTCCCGGGGCATGACCCAGTTGGCGGAGCGCTGGTAGAGATCGAGATGGGCGACCTCGGGTGCGATCTCGGGCACGAACTGCACGGCCGACGCCCCGGTGCCGATCACGGCGACGCGGCGGCCGGCGAGGTCGTGGTCGTGGTTCCAGCGGGCGGAGTGGAAGGTGGTGCCCGCGAAGTCGAAGAGTCCGGGGATGGGCGGGACCGACGGCCGGTTCAGTTGCCCGAGCCCGGAGACGACCACATCGGCACGGATCTCGTCGCCTTCGGTGGTGGTGAGCGTCCACTCGGTGGCCTCGTGGTCCCAGACGGCGGCGGCGATCTCGCACCCGAAGCGGGTGATGTCGGCCAATTCGTGCTTGGCCGCGGTCGCCTGGAGGTGGGCCAGGATCTCCGGTTGGCCGGCGAAGGTCTCGGTCCAGTCGGGGTTCGGCTCGAACGACAGTGTGTAGAGATGGGCGGGGACGTCGCAGGCCGCGCCCGGGTAGGTGTTGTCCAACCACGTGCCCCCGAAATCGTGCGACTTCTCGACGATCGACAGGTCGTGGAACCCGGCCTCGCGGAGTTTGATCGCTGCGCCGATGCCCCCGATCCCGGCGCCGATGATGACGATGGCCGGCTCGTGACTCATGCCGGACGCCCGTCGTGGGCCTTGGGGGCCTTTCTGCGCCGGGTGACCACGGACTGGCTGGCGATGGCCTGGAGTCGTCCGTCGTCGCCCCAGATACGGATCTGGCCGTGGCCGAACCCGTGTCGGATCCCGGCGGCTTCGATCTCGAGGAGGTACCACTCGGTCGGATGGACGTCGAGCACGCGGAGGGTGTTGTCGAGGCTGTTGCTCGACAGGGCCTCGCCCGAGGTCATCCCGATGCCCATCGGAACCCAGTCGCCGAGCACCGCCAGGGTGATGGCCGACGGCTCGAACGCTTCGGGAGGCTTGGCCCACATGCACACCCGCCCGGCGCCGTGCCCGGTCGGTCCGCCCTCTGCCTGGTCGGGTGGGGCCTTCGCCAGCAGTTGGTCCATGTACTGGCCGAGGCTCTCTTCTTCGTAGTGGCGCTCCCGGGGGCGACACTCGGCCGGGGCCAGCACGGGAGGCATCGTCGGGAACTCGCGCTCGATGTCGAGGTCGCGACGCCCGAGCGCGGCGGTGACGGCGATGACCTCGTTTTCGCCGACGTGTCCGATGATCCTGGCCTGGGACGTGAACCGACTGCTGACCGAGACATGGACGTCGAGGTCCATCACCGACCCGACGGGTGCGAACGACAGGTACTGGGCCGTTGCCCACACGACCGGGCGTTCGGTGGTTCCCTCGAGCGCCGCGATCGCCGCGCCGAGGGCTGCGCCACCGAAGAGGAAACGCGATCCGACGCTGATCTTCGGTGTGATGGGGAGGATCCACCGCATCGGATTGTGGGTCGACTCGAGTCCGAGCCATTCGCGCGCGTCCATCGGGTCAAGCTATCGGGCGGCCGCGACCGGGCACGAAGCTCACCCGACCGCGGCGAGGATCCCGGCCGCGGCCCGCGCCGGGTCCTCGAACGGCCCGAAGTGGGTTCGGTCGGGCCATGGCGTGAGGGTGCCTGCGGGGAGTTCGTCGGCGATCGCCGGTGCGGCGAGCGCGGGGGGCATGCCGTCGCCCGAGCCGACGATCGTCACGGGGATGGCGATCTCGCCGAGGCGGGCGAACAGCTCGAGGTCGATGCCATCGAAGGTCCGTCCTTCCATCTCACCGGTGGTCTTCAGGGTGACGCCGTCGGGCGTCTCGCGGAATCCGTGGACGACATAGTCGCGCAGCACCGTCGGGTCGACGTCGACGAACGGGCCGCGCCCGGTGTAGCGCTCGATGACCTCGTCGATCGAGCCGAAGTCGTGCCGTCGTCGCCGAGCCCCCGCAGCGAGCGGGTTCTCCCGGGTGCTGGTGCGATGGACCGCGGGGAAGACGATGGGCTCGAAGAGCCAGGCGGCCGAGATGGTGCCGGGCCGGCGCCGCTCGGTGGCGAGCACGGTCGCTCCGCCCATGGAGTGGCCGCAGGCCCGGATCGGTCCGTCGACCCCGAGACGGTCGATCACGGCCAGCGCGTCGTCGACCATGCCCCGCCAGGGGAGGGCGATGTCGGGCGTGATGCTGTCGCCGTGGCCCCGCAGGTCGGGTGCCCAGACGTGGAAGTGTCCGTGCAGATGCTCCGCGATCCGGCGGTAGCAGCGCCCGTGGAAGCCGGTCGCGTGGAGGAACAGCAAGGGGGGACCGTCGCCACCCAGGTCATGAAGCGCGACCGAGACGCCGTCGGTCGAAGGGATCATCGTGACCATGGAGGGTCGTCAGTCGCCCTCGGGGAGCAGGTAGAAGCCGTCGTCGTCGGCCTCGATACCGAGCACCGTCATGAAACGTCCGTTGCCCACGGTCATCGCACACAACGCCGTGAGCTCGATGATCTCCACCTCCGTGAACTGGGCCTTGATCTCGCGCATGAGCGCGTCGTCGATCGAGTGGTGATCGGTGGCGAAACGGTCGGCGAACTCGCCGGCCAGGCGCTCGCGTTCGGTGAGCCCCTCGATCTCGGGGGCGGTGCCGATCGAGCAGGCGATCACCTCCTGCACCCCCGCCTCGTCGAGACCTTCGGCTTCGGCCTTCGGGGACCGCGTGTTGAGACAGACCGGGCAGCCGTTGGCCACCGCGACCCGGAGCCGGGCGATCTCGCGCAGCCGCGGCGGCAGTGAGGTCTTCTCGTAGACGGCCTGCGCGAAGGCGCCCATGCCGATCGCCACGTCGGGCTGCATCATCAGCAGCCGTTCGCGTTCGAGTCCTCTGCCGTCGGGAACATCGATCCGTGCCATGGGCCCGAGCCTACGAGCGGATGAGGACCGCGGCCATCCAGCCGTCTTCGCCCAGTGTGCGTTCGACCACCCCGCCGTAGGCCGTCGCCGCCCGGGCGAGCTGGTCGTCGCCGAGCACCCCGGCGACGATCAGGCGTCGGTGGGCGGGGGAGAGCAGCGGGGCCAGTCGTTCGTGGATGTCGATCGTCACGTTCACGAGCACGAGGTCGACCGGGGAGGTCGCCGCGTCGATCGACCCCACCGTGGCCTCCACGAGATGGGCGACTCCGTTGCGACGGGCGTTGTCGTCGGTGGTGGCCACCGCCGCCGGATCGATGTCGACCGCGGCCACCGTCGCTCCCAGCCTGGCCGCACCGATCGCAAGGACACCCGACCCGCAGCCCACGTCGAACACGGTGCGGGGCGGGGGATGCTCGTCGCCGAGCAGCGAGAGCGCGAGGCGGGTGCTCGGATGCGAACCGCTCCCGAACGTGTGACCGGGATCGATCTCGATGCCGACCCGGTCGTCTGGTGCGGTCAGCCAGGGCGGATGTACGACGAAACGCCCGGCCGTCTCGATGGTGAGGAGGTCGCGGGCCGCATCGAGCCCGTGGGTGTCGGCCACGGTCTCGATCGCACGGCCCGGCGCCAGCAGGTCGCGGGCCTGCTCGGCTTCGGCGAGGGTGGTGAAGGCGGCTCGGAGACCGGTGGGGATCTCCTCGACGCCCACGGCGCCGTGTTGCCAGAGTCGGTAGCTGATCAGTTCGTGGTCGTCGCCGACGCCGGGTGTGACGGTGACGAGATGATGACCGTCATCGTTTGAGGACATTGGGTCGACCCAGACCCTGGGCCTCGCACAGCGCCATGTAGGCCGCGTAGATCCCGGCAGCGTCGGTGATCGACTCGACATTGCCGTCGGCGTCGAGATTGAGGTTGGCGCCGTAGATCTGGAACCAGACGTCGGTGAGTTCGGTGTTGTCGTCGAGCACGGTCAGCGTGTGTTCCGAGCCGGCCGGCTCGAACAGGAACGAGCCGGCACGGTTGACGTAGGGGTACTCGGCGTACTTCCAGGCGCCGGTGAGCGTGTAGCCGAACACCTGGCCGGTGTGCTTGTGCTTCTGGACGACGGAGCCGGCCGCGAAGCGGTTGCGCACGATCCACAGGCCGAGTTCGACGTCGGCTTGGACGAGCTTGATCTCGACGCCCTCGCCCGCCGAGACCCACGGAATCTCGTCTTCGCCCAAGTGGACGGCTTCGGTCAGGTTCTCCACTGCAGTCATGACCGGAGCGTAGGTCAGTCGTCGTCGATCTGGCGAAGAAAGCGTTCGAACTCCGCGGCCAGGTCGTCGGCATTGGGGAGCGTCGACACGGTGCGGGCGTCGTAGCGCTCCTCCAGCCGGCGGACGTAGTGCGTGATGTCGTCGTCGTCGGCCATCGCCTCGTCGACGCGGGCTTCCCAATCGCTGGCTTCCTGGTCGAGGTCGGCCCAGCGGGTGGGCAGCCCCGTCACGCGCTCGAAGCGCTCGAGCAGTGCCCGCGAGGCCTTGGGGTTGGGTGCTCCGGAGACGTAGTGGGGTACGCTCGCCCGAAGCGACACGGCAGGAACACCGATGCGGTCGAGATGTTCGTGGAGCGCTCCGACGACGCCGGTCGGCCCCTGGTACGACGGCCGATCGAGACGCATCAGTTCGGCGAGTTCGGCGTCGGTGGTGGACCCGGTGATCGACGGCGGTCGGGTGTGGGGCGTTTCGGCGATCATGGCGCCGAGGGTGACGACCATCTTCACGTCGAAGCGGCGGACGACCTCGACGACGGCGTCGACGAAGGTGCGCCAGCGGAGGTGGGGCTCGACGCCCTCCATCAGCACCAGATCACGGTCGCGTTCGTCGAGCGGGAGCGCGTAGATGTCGTTGTGCGGCCAGACGATCTCGCGACGCCCTGAGGGAGCGATCCGCACGTGGGGCCGTCGCTCGTTGAAGTCGAAGAACTCGTCGGCGTCGACATGTCCGACCTTGGTGGCGGCGTCGCCCCGGAGGGCCTCGAGGGCGCCGGTCGCCGCGCCACCCACGTCGAAGAGCCCGTCCCAGGCCGTCACGAGGATGGGTCGGCGCAGTGCGCGCCTCGGCTCGTGCTCCCAGATGAGTTGCTCCACGTCCCCAGCATGCCCGGGTGGGGCGGAGGCTGCCCACCCTTGTGATCAACACGGAGGTGTCCTCGTGCCGATGGGAGGGGCGTGACGATCGCACCCGGGTACGAAGTGGAGCCCCGTTGGGACCCCGCGCTCGTGCGTCGCGTCGTCTGGGGCCGGGCGATCTCCTCCGTCGCCCTCGGAATCACGGTTGCGCTGCTCCCGATGCTCGGCCCGCAGCGCTTCGCGATCGCGGCCCTCCTGCTCGCGCCGATCCCGGCGGGGTCGTTCATCGTGCAGCGACTGGTCGAGCCCGACCGGGTTCTGGCCGTGGCAACGGTCGTCGACATGGTCTGGTGCCCGATCGTGGCCCTCCTGCTCCCGAGCACCTACTCGCCGTCGATGGTCGTCGCCGTCGTGATGCTCGCCTTCGTCGCCAACGAGAGCACGCGGGAGCTCTTCCTGTCGGCCGCCATCGGTGCCGTCGGCTTCACGACGGTGGGGCTCGTGCGTGACGTCGACATGTGGGTCGTCATGGTGGCCGTGTATCTCGTGCTGCTGCCGCTGCTGTTCTTCCTGTCGTCGACCCAGCTCGAGCGGGAACTGCGCCACAAGCTGCGCATCCAGCACCGCGTCGAACACGACCCGCTGACCGGCCTTCGCAATCGCACCGGGCTGGCGGCATCGATCGCCGCGACCGACGACGTGCGCGCCGTGATCGCCATCGACCTCGACGGGTTCAAGGACATCAACGACACCCTCGGCCACAAGGCCGGTGACGAGCTGCTCATCGCCCTCGCGTCACGTATGGACGGCGTGATCGGCCACGGCGGCGTGCTCGCCCGCACCGGCGGCGACGAGTTCTCGGTCCTGGTCCGCGGCGGCGACGCCAACGAGCTGGCCGGTGATCTGCTCCGGGCCTGTCGCCACCGAATCGCGTTGGGTGACATCGACGTGTCGGTCGGCGCGTCGATCGGCGTGGCCTTCACCGAGCCCGGGGTGGACCCGGCCGAACTCA
>Ga0213866_10000026_pt1 | contig 135162 bp, 130 predicted proteins | sample PICome_11_FD_160079 | JGI IMG/M metagenome (GOLD analysis project Ga0213866, IMG submission 160079) | Coastal seawater microbial communities near Pivers Island, North Carolina, United States - PICO284 | ecosystem: Environmental > Aquatic > Marine > Coastal | place: USA: North Carolina... | reverse complement strand
ACTGCCCGAAGCGGCGATAAAATCAGCCCCCGCCGCGACCAAAGGCGCGGCATTATCGGGCGTGATGCCGCCAATGGCGACGCAGGGCAGTTCGACAAATTCTTGCCAGAAAGTCAGAATATCCGGCGTGGCTTGGGTTTTTGCTTGTTTGGTTTGGGTTTCGTAAAATGCACCAAAGGCGACATAATCGGCACCGGCCTCGCCCGCCAGCATCGCCAAATGTTTGCTGTCATGGCAGGTGACACCGAGAATTTTATCGTCACCGATAATCTTGCGCGCCTCATGAGCCGGTATATCACCTTGCCCGACATGCACCCCGTCGCAGTTAAATTTTGCCGCAAGGTTCGGGTCATCATTCAAAATAAAAGCCACATCATGCTGATGCGCTATCGGCATAAGCTGGCGAATGGCGGCTTCAATCACCGTCTCATTGGGCGGTAAATTATCAGCCGCTTTCAAGCGCAATTGGAGGCTGGCCACATCACCGGCGGCGAGGGCGGCATCGAGCACGGGTGCAAAATCTTGCGGGTCAAGCTGCGGTGGGGTGATGAGATAAAGCCGCGCGCGCGGCCTTTTGGGCGCGGGCTTACCGGCCATTATTTGCCGTGGCCAATAGCAGAGGCTTGGCCTAAATGGCGCAGCTTATGGTCGGCCAAAATGCAAGCCATCATCGCCTCACCGACCGGCACGGCGCGAATCCCAACACATGGGTCGTGGCGGCCTTTGGTGACAATATCGGTTTCATTGCCTTGCGTATCGACGGTTTGTCGCGGCGTCAAAATGGACGAGGTCGGCTTAACGGCAAAGCGCACCACAATATCTTGGCCGGTGGAAATGCCGCCCAATACGCCACCGGCATGATTGCTGGTGAAGCCGTTCTTGCTCATCTCATCGGCGTTTTCTTCGCCCGATAAGGCGGCGGCGGCAAAACCATTGCCAATCTCAACGCCTTTCACGGCATTAATGCTCATCATGGCAGCGGCTAAATCCGTATCGAGCTTGCCATAAACAGGCGCGCCCCAACCGACCGGCACACCCGAAGCGACCACTTCAATCACCGCGCCGCAGCTTGAGCCGGCCTTGCGCACGCCGTCGAGATAATCTTCCCATTCTTTGGCCGCTTGCGCGTCAGGACACCAGAACGGATTATTGTCAATCTCGTCCCAATTCCAATTATCGCGATTGATTTCATGCGGGCCCATTTGCACCAGCGCGCCGCGAATGGTGACGCCATCCAGCACTTTGCGGGCAATGCCCGAGGCGGCGACCCGCGCCGCCGTTTCACGCGCCGAGGAACGGCCACCGCCGCGATAATCGCGCACGCCGTATTTTTCCATATAGGTGAAATCGGCATGGCCCGGCCGGTATTTATCTTTAATCTCGCCATAATCTTTCGAGCGCTGATCGGTGTTTTCAATCATCAGCGATATTGGCGTGCCGGTGGTCACTTGCGCGCCGGTTTCAGGGTCTTCAAATACGCCCGACAGAATTTTCACCTCATCGGCTTCGCGCCTTTGGGTGGTGAATTTATTCTGCCCGGGTTTTCTTTTGTCGAGCCAGTGTTGAATATCGGCCTCGGTCAATGGCAGGCGCGCGGGCGCACCGTCAACCACGCAGCCAAGCGCGGCCCCGTGGCTTTCGCCCCAAGTCGTAACCCTGAATAAATGACCGAAACTATTATGCGACATTAACCATTCTCTTCCTGTGCGGCTTTCAAATCGTCAAAAGCCGCCATGCCGATGGTGTTGTAGCCAACGTCGACATAGTGAATTTCACCCGACACGCCGGACGACATATCAGATAAGAGATAAACCGCTGATTGGCCGACTTGCTCTTTGGTGACATTGCGGCGCATCGGCGCATTGGCTTCGTTCCATTTCAGCATTTCGCGGAAATCGCCAATACCGGCCGCGGCCAAAGTGCGAATGGGGCCGGCGGAAATCGAATTGACGCGAATACCTTTTGGGCCGAGGTCGGAAGCGAGATAGCGCACAGAAGCCTCAAGCGCGGCTTTGGCCACACCCATGACATTGTAATGCGGTATCACTTTCGCGGCACCATAATAGGACAGCGTTATCATTGAGCCGCCTTCTTCCATCAGTTTTTCGGCACGGCAGGCGACCGCAGTGAAGCTATAGCAGCTAATGTTCAGCGCTTTGTCGAAAGCCTCAGCCGAGGTATCAACATAGCGGCCCATCAGTTCTTCTTTGCCGGCAAAGGCAATGGCGTGGACGACAAAGTCGAGCTTGCCCCATTTTTTCTCAAGTTTGTCAAACAGCGCATTTAAGCTGGCTTCATCGGTGACATCGCATGGCTCAACAAAGTCAGAGCCGACGCTTTCCGCCAAAGGGCCGACGCGCTTCAGCAGTGCTTCGCCCTGATAGGTGAAGGCCAGCTCGGCACCGGCATCGGCGCAGGCTTGCGCAATGCCCCAAGCGATAGAGTTTTTATTGGCGACCCCCATAATCAGGCCGCGTTTTCCTTGCATGACACTCATGATGCCCTCTTTTCATCTCAATTTCAGTTTCATTGTATAAACTGCGCCGCACAAAAAGCCTAGCGGCTATGGAATTCAAAGCGCTGGCGGTGTATGGCCAATTGTTGTTGAGCGGGCGGATAACCCTGTGCCGCGGCCTTTTTCAGCCAAAACACGCCTTTTTCGCGATTGGTGGTTATGCCGTCACCGGCGAAATACATTTGCGCCAAATTGGTCTGTGACGGTGCGTGGCCGACATTGGCGGCTTTTTCATAATAATCGCGGGCTTTTTTGGGGTTTTTGTCAACGCCCTGGCCGAGGCGATAAAGATGGCCGAGATTGCGCAAAGCGGCGAGGTCGTAATTATCGGCCAAAGGCTGCCATAGCTTGCGCGCCGTCACATAATCCCCCGCCTCATAAGCCGATACACCCTTGTCGAAATCGACCTTAAAACGTTGCGTGTCCGGCACGCTTGTGCAGGCGGCGAGCAGCAATAAAGCGGCGGTCAATAATTTGCAAGATGGGACCATGCCCTTATATATAACGGAAAGAGCCGATAAAGGAACGTCAAGGACACATAAATGAGCTTGTTTATTGAACCGCCGCACGACCCGATTGCCGCCTTTGATGGCTGGCTGCAAGAGGCCGCTGCCAGCGAACCCAACGACCCGAATGCGATGAGCCTCGCCACAGTTGGTGCCGATGGCATGCCCAATGCGCGTATGGTGCTGCTGAAAGGCCATGATGCGCGTGGCTTTGTTTTTTATACCAATCTCGAAAGCCAAAAGGGCGGCGAATTGGCGGATAATGCCAAAGCCGCTTTGTGCTTTCACTGGAAATCGCTGCATCGGCAAGTGCGGGTGCAAGGTCCGATATCGGCTGTTTCTGATGCCGAGGCCGACGCTTATTTCAACTCGCGCGGTCGCCAAAGCCGCATCGGCGCATGGGCATCGCAACAATCGCGCCCGCTGGCAAACCGCGCTGAACTGGAGGCGGCTTTTGCCAAAATTGATGCGCAATATCCGGATGAGGATATTCCGCGCCCGCCGCATTGGTCGGGGCGGCGCATCACGCCATTGCGCATTGAGTTTTGGCAAGATGGCGACCATCGCCTGCATGACCGGCTGGTCTTCAAACGCGCCAGCGCCGATGCCGCTTGGGAAACCGAACGGCTTTATCCTTAGTAGCCCTCCGGCTCAATCCAGTGATAGCCGATATCCTCCAGCATTTTGGCGACGGCGAGCGGGGTTTTATCCTCATAGGCCGGGCCGATAATTTGCATGCCAAAGGGCAGGCCATTGGCATGTTTGCCAAGCGGCACAACCGTCGAGGGCAGGCCGCATAAGGTGGCGACACCGGCCCAGAAGAAATTGTCAAAATAAGAGCGTTCCGCGCCATTGACTTCAATGCGCCGGGCGTGGAAATCGGGATTATGGTCGTGCTTCATGGCGGTTGATGGCGTGACCGGACACAACAGCACATCGACTTTTTCAAATACGGCGCGCCATGCCATTTCATATTTGGCTTTGCGCAGAGAAAGCCGCAGCCAGTCGCCGTGGCTGAGGGTAATGCCGCGCGCCTGAACAGTGCGCATGGAGGTGTCATCGGGGGCGGCGGCGGCGACGACCTCTTTCAAATTATCAATCACCGCCGTCGGCAGGTCAGAACCGATAATGGAACTCAGCCGCAACATATAAGTCTCGAAATGCGTGGCCATATCGAAATCGGGTTTGATTGTGCTCAGCGCGGCGCCCTCGGTTTCCAACGCTTTTCCGGCTTGCTCAATGGCTTGGCTGAATGTTGTTTCAACCTCGCACGCCGCATCGGTCGGCCACAATCCGACCCGCAAGCCTTGCGGCGAGCTATGGCGCGGCCCTTGCAGTTTCAGCTGCACGGCTTGGCGCATCGGCCCCTCATCAAGTCCAATGGTGGCATCAAGCGCCAGCTCGAGATCATGGGCTGTGCGCGCCAATGGACCGGCAACAGTCAACTCGCTCGGCTCCCATCTGAGGCCATGCGGCGGCGGCACATGGCCCCGCATCGGCACAATATTGAAAGTCGGCTTATGGCCAAACAAACCGCTGAAATGCGCCGGTGCGCGAATCGAGCCGCCAATATCGCTGCCATATTCCAGCGGCGTCATAGCGGCGGCCAGCGCTGCCGCTGACCCGCCGGACGAGCCGCCAGGTGTATGCTCGAGATGATGCGGATTATTGGTCGTGCCGTGAACGGCGTTATAGGTCTGAATGTCACCACCGGCGAGCGGCGCATTGCTTTTGCCGATAATAATCGCGCCTGCTGCTTTCAAGCGCGCGGCGACCACCGAGTCATGGGTTGATACATGGCCCTTAAATTCAGGAAAACCGGCATCGCAGGTCATGCCTTTAACCTCAAACAGGTCTTTAATGGTCATCGGCAGGCCATGCAGTGCGCCCTTTATCTCGCCTTTGGCACGCGCCGCATCGGCGGCTTCGGCGTTTTCGAGCGCGGCGTCAAAATGCGTGTCGATAATGGCGTTAATCGCCCGATTATGTTGCGTGATGCGGTCAATAAAGTGCTGCGTTGCTTCTTTGGCAGAAACTGTTCCGCCTGCGATGTTTTTGGCCAATTCATGCGCCGGTAATTTATGCAGTGTCATTCTTGTTTCCCCTATAGACAAGCGCTGGCGGTTTGGGCAAGTTATCGCCAGTCAAGAAAATCTTCGTCAAAGACGATAGGGAGGAATAAATGTTCGGTCAAATGCAAGATGTGCCGCTGTTAATGAATGGTATTCTCGACCATGCAATGGTCAACCACAGTGAGCGCGAAATCGTGTCACGCCTCGTTGAAGGCAATATTCATCGCGAAACCTATGCGGAGCTGCATTTGCGCGCCCGCAAGCTGAGCCAAGCGCTGCAAAGCCTGGGCATGGGTGAACAAGATGTTATCGCGACTTTGGCGTGGAATACCCACCGCCATATTGAAGCTTGGTATGGCATTACCGGCATTGGCGGGGTTTATCACACGCTCAATCCGCGCCTGTTCGCCGAGCAATTGGTCTATATTATCAATCACGCCGAAGATAAAATGATCTTCACTGATTTGACCTTTGTGCCGGTTCTGGAAACGATTGAAGCGGAAATTCCGAATGTCAAAGGCATTATCATTATGACTGATGCCGCGCATATGCCGGATACCAGCCTGAAGAATGTGCATTGCTATGAAGATTTAATCGACAGTCAAAGCGGCGATTTTAACTGGGTTGAGGTTGATGAACGCGCGCCTTGCGGCATTTGCTATACGTCGGGCACGACGGGCAATCCGAAAGGCGTTTGCTATACGCATCGCTCAAATGTGCTGCACACACTTATCGGCAATGGTGCCGATGTCATGGGTCTGAAAAGCACGGACAGCATTATGCCGGTCGTGCCAATGTTCCATGCCAATGCGTGGGGATTGGCGCTGAGCGCGCCGGCCGCCGGTTCGAAAATCGTCAATCCCGGCCCGAATATGGACGGGGAGAGCATTTACCAACTTCTAACGGAAGAAGAAGTAACCTTCACGGCGGCGGTGCCGACGGTTTGGCTGATGCTGTTGCAGCATCTTGAGGGCAATAATTTGAAATTGCCCATGTTGAAAGATGTCACCATTGGCGGGTCTGCCGTGCCGCGTGTCATGCTTGAGAAGTTTGAGCGCGATTACGAAGTCTCAGTGAAGCATGCTTGGGGCATGACAGAATTGTCGCCGCTTGGCACAATCGCCAGCTTCAAATCGGGCATGGAGAATATGACCTTCGACCAACAAATGGATATTAAGGTCAAGCAAGGCCGCGCGCCATTTGGGGTCGAGATGAAAATCACCGATGATGAGGGCAATGAATTGCCCCGCGACGGTAAGGCTTTCGGTCATTTGATGGTGAAAGGCCCGTTTATTGTCGGGGAATATATTAAAGGCGATGGCGGCCAAATTCTCGACGCTGACGGCTTTTTCGACACCGGCGATGTGGCGACGATTGACCAGCTTGGCTTTATGCAAATCACCGACCGCTCAAAAGACGTTATCAAATCGGGCGGCGAATGGATTTCGTCAATTGAAATTGAAAATGTCGCCGTCGGTTGCGAAGGGGTGACGGAGGCCGCTGTTATCGGTCTGCCGCATCCCAAATGGGACGAACGCCCGCTGCTCATTATTATTAAAGATGAGGGTGCAGAGCTGAGCAAAGAAGATGTGCTAGCTTATCTGGAGGGAAAGATTGCCAAATGGTGGATGCCTGATGATGTGGCTTTCGTTGATGAAATTCCGCATACGGCAACCGGCAAAATTCAGAAGCTCACATTGCGCGAGCAATTTTCTGACTACCAATTGCCTGAGGCAAAAGGGGCTGCTGAATAATGTTTGGAATTACCGCGGCCGGATTGGTCAAATGGAGCTATATTTTATCGCTGGTCGCGGCAGGCATATTTGTCGTGGCGGTCGCCATTTTCAGGGCCGCCATGACAGCCTATACCCTGCCTTTATTGGTGCTTTTGGTGGCCACGCTCGTCGCGCTTATCGCTTTGGTGATGGTGTTGGCGGGCTTGGTTTTCGGACAATTTAGCGAGCTTAACATGACGCGCGCGCTTATCGCGCTGGTCATCTCGGCGGGTATTTTTGTGCCGATATTTATAGGCGGGCGCGCCGTGGCCGATGTGCCGGTTATCAATGACATTATGACGGATACGCAAAACCCGCCGCAATTTGAGGTGGTGCCGACCGTCAGAAAATCTTTCGACAATAGCTTGGCATTGTCAGATGAGCGGCTTGCCTATCATCGTAAAATGTATGGCGATATGAAGCCCATCCAACTTGAGGGCGCCCCCGACACGCATTTCGATAAAGTGCTGGCGCTTGTCGATGAGCAGGGCTGGCAACTGGTTGCCGCCAATCGCGCCAAAGGCACGGTTGAGGCGACAGATGTGACCGCGCTGTTCGGCTTCAAAGATGATGTGATTATTCGGCTCAGTGCTGAGGGCGACAAGACGCGGGTTGATATGCGTTCGGCATCGCGTCAGGGCCGCACGGATTTTCGGGTGAATGCCAAGCGCATTAATGGGTTTTTGGAAGCGCTTGCCGACTAGTTAAGACGATAAGAACTGTCGAGGCCGGGTTTGTCGCCATCGCAGGCGACAATGCCGCGATTGGTCAGGTCTTGCATATGCGCCAGCACAGACAGCGCGGCGGCCGGATGCAGGCGCTTATCGACCTCGGCATACATGGTTTCGACCATTTTGCGAATATCGCTGTCGCCGGCTTTCAGCCGTTCCACAACTTGCGCTTCGCGGGCGCGGCGATGGTCAATATAGGCGCGCACGAAATTTTGCGGGTCTTCAATGCAAGTGCCATGCGTCGGCCAATAAACCTTATCGTCGCGCGTCAACAAAACATCGAGCGAGGCCATATAATCGGTCATGTCGCCATCGGGCGGCGCAATGACGGTGGTTGACCAGCCCATGACGTGATCGCCCGAGAACAACGCTTTTTCTTGTGTCAGCGCGAAGCACATATGGCCCGATGTATGGCCGGGCGTGAACACACATTCCAGCGTCCAATCATCGCCCACAATCTTATCGCCATGCGCGACAATATGGTCGGGCGCGAAACCCTCATCAGTGCCTTCCTCAAGACGCGGCCCGTCAAATGTCTCGGCCTCGGTCTGGGTGTGTGAATATATTTGCGCTCCGGTGCGCGCTTTGAGCGGCATGGCCAGCGGCGAATGGTCTAAATGCGTGTGGGTGATAATAATATGGCTGACTTTTTCGTCCGGTTCCAACGCCGCCAAAATGGCATCGAGATGCGCGTCGTCGAGCGGGCCGGGGTCAATCACGCCGACATTGCCATTGCCGATAATATAAGTGCCCGTTCCGGTATAGGTGAAGGGGCCGGGATTGTTACAAATCACCCGACGAATAAGCGGGCTCAGCCGGTCGCAGCGGCCATACTCAAAATCAAATTCAGTGACAAAAGGAATTGCCATCATGCTCTCCCGCGCATTTCAATATTCCTTTTTGTAGCATGTTGCGCGGCGATTTGCCTAAGGCTTGGCGCGTATTAATGCGATTTTTCCGTATAAAATTCTTGCCCGACGGGCGCAATCGCGCCACTCTTTCTAATCTTTTTGGGGAGGAAACCATGGAAAAATCTTTACAAATTCTGGCTGCACTGACCGGTGCATTTTTTCTGATTTATATGGGTGGCGCGTGGGTTGTCGATCCGGCAGCGGGCGCGAAGAACCTGCAAATGGTCTATATGGAAGGCGCGGCGCGCAATTCGCAAATTGGCGATTTGGGCGCTTTGTTTTTGTGCATGGGCGGCTTTGCCCTGTTCGGCGTTTGGAAAAAGCGTCCGGATTTTCTTTACGCCTCGGCCTGTCTTATCGGCATGACGGCGGTGATGCGCGTGTTTGCCGGTCTGGCATATGATGCGCCGACGATTTGGGAATTTGTTCTGGCTGAGATTATCGCTCTGGCGATTTGGGTGGCGCATGCGCGTCAGCTAAAAAGCTGAGTTTACGGCGCAGTCTTGGTGAATGGTCGGAGTGGCAGGATTTGAACCTGCGACCCCCTCGTCCCGAACGAGGTGCGCTACCAGGCTGCGCCACACTCCGACAAATTTCCGATAAGGAAAAGTCTATATAGCCAAGCCCCTCGAGGCTGGCAATGGAAAAAGGGCCCATTGGGCCACCGGTGAAAGGAGCCGAAAACATGTCGCAAGCAATCATAAAAACCACGCGCAAGCGCCCGCTTTTGGCTTCTTTCTGCGCCATTTTGGCGGTCGTCTTGGGCTATTTATTATTATGGCCGGTGCCGTTTGACCCGGTGGTCGGGCCGGTGCGCGCCGCCAATCCGGCGGGCACGGGGGTGTTTGTCAAAAATAATCGCTTGGCCGAGGCGCGCCTGCTGAAAACCGGCGAGGGGCCTGAGGGCATTGCGCTTGACCGTCAGGGGCGGATTTATACCGGCCTGACCAATGGCGATATTTTGCGCGGTGATGATGACGGCAATTTCGAGGTTATTGCCAATACGGGCGGTCGCCCTTTGGGGTTGGAATTTGACGCGGCGGGTCATCTGATTATCGCCGACGCGTTTAAGGGTCTGTTATCGCTGGCTCCAGACGGAACGATGAGTGTTCTGGCGACGCATTTTAACGGCGAGCGCATGATTTTTGTCGATGATTTGGCGATTGCCGATGACGGCAAAATTTATTTTTCCGACGCCACGCGCCGTTATGAATATGGGCATGATATTGCCGAAGTGTTTGAGCTGCGCCCGACCGGCAGGCTGATTGTTTTCGACCCGAAAACCGGCAAGCTGGCATTGCTGCTCGATAATCTTTATTTCGCCAATGGCGTGGCGGTGTCGCGTGGCGGCGACTTTGTGGTGGTCAATGAGACCCATAATCACCGCATTATGCGCTATTGGCTGGCCGGGCCGAAACGCGGCACGGCGGATATTTTCGCTGATAATCTTCCGGCATTTCTGGATAATATCACCCTTGCGCCCGATGGTGGCTATTGGGTGGCCGGTGTTGCGCCGCGCACAGACGCGCTTGATGCGCTGGTGGCGCGTCCGTTTTTACGCAAAATCGTCTGGCGGCTGATGGCGCTGGGCCTTGTCGATCCGGTGCAATTGCATAGCTATGCCATTAAGCTGAATGAGCGCGGCGCGCCGGTGGCCTCGCTGGAAGATGACAGCCAACATATTTATATGATGACCAGCGTGATTGAGCACAATGGCCGACTTTATCTCGGCAGCTTGATTAATGATGTGATTGGCCTATTGCCCACTGCACCTTAGCAAAAACCAAGCGCAAAAAAAATTTATTAGGGGTTGTTTGATGCGGCACTCTTATATATTTTCGCGCTCAGTTGGGGTGTAGCCAAGTGGTAAGGCACCGGTTTTTGGTATCGGCATGCGTAGGTTCGAATCCTACCACCCCAGCCAGTTTTATTCTTCTGGCAAAAAACCTGCGGCGCGCAATTGGTCTTCGCTTATGCGGTGAATACCTCGCGCGTAGTTTTTGGCGTTCTGCACATAAAAGGCCGCATTCATGGTATTGGCGGCACCGCTATCGCGGGTTTTGACCAGCTTGGCAGGGCTGCCAGCAATAATGGAATTATCGGGAAACGCGCTGCCCTCGGTGACAATGGCGTGACCGGCAACAATGCAATTATTGCCAATTTTAGCACCATCCATAATCGTCGCATTAATGCCGATAAGGCATCTATCGCCAATCGTGCAGCCGTGAATGGTGGCGTGGTGGGTTATGGAACAATCATCGCCGATAATGGTCGGTGTCGCGCCGCCGACATGTATCATCACGAAATCTTGGATATTGGTGCGCGCGCCGATTTCAATGTGAAACATCTCTGAGCGCATAACGACATAAGGCCAAACCGAGCTATCCGCGCCGATGGCAATATGGCCGAATAGAAACGCGCTCTCATGCACCCAAGCGCTGTCATCGATAGCAATCACGTCATTATCTTTTGCACCGTTCATCTGCATCTCCCACATTTTTCGTAATAAATTTATCGTAAAGACCGGACGGAAACGTTAAGGCGACCAATGACGGAAAGAAAGACGAAAGCGGCGAAAATAAGCGCACTTTGCGCGAAATATGCCGGATAAAGCATGGTGATGATGAAGAAGAGTATCGTCTCCGTGCCCTCCGCCAGCCCGGCGAGATAATAAAAACCCTTTTTGCCCTGCGCGTCGCTAACTGTGCCACGCTTTTCGGCCTGAATGGCGAAGGCAAGAAATACCGTCATCGACATGGCAAAGCTCGACAATAAGAGCGCCGCCGCAAAGGCGTTTTGCATATCGTAGATAAGAAAAGCCAGCGGCAATATCGCCCATAATAAAAAGTCGGAGACAATATCGAGATAGGCGCCCAAATCAGTGGCGGCGGTTTGGCGCGCCACCGCGCCGTCCAATCCGTCAGCGAGGCGATTGAGCAGCAGCAAAATAAGAGCGGCGGTGAATTGGCCCTCAATCACCGCATAGGCCGCGCCAAGCCCCAATAAAAAACCGCCAATAGTTATGCTATTGGCGGTAATTTTTGTGCCGATAATCCCCGCCGCCGCATTTAGCGGTGGGTCAATCAGGCGGCGCATGGTGGCGTCGAGCATTAGCTCGCGCGCTGTACCAGACTGTCAATGGCATCGCGGTAATCGCGTTCCATATCGGCCACGACGTCCTCAATGGTCTGCACTTTTTCAATGCTGCCAATGCCCTGACCGCTGCCCCAAATATCTTTCCAGGCTTTGGTCTTCATGTTGCCGCCGGAACCGAAATCCATTTTCGACTTATCAGCATCGGGCAGATTGTTCGGGTCAAGACCGGCAGCGGCGATGGACGGCTTCAGATAATTGCCGTCAACGCCGGTGAATAGCGATGAATAAACAATGTCATCGGCGGCACTCTCGACCAGCATGTCTTTATAGCCCTGGTCGGCATTGGCTTCTTCTGTGGCGATGAAGCGCGAGCCGATATAGGCAAGGTCGGCACCCATAGCCAGCGCCGAGGCTACACAATAGCCGTCACCCATCGCGCCCGATAACAAAATTGTGCCGTCGAACCATTCTTTAACTTCGCGCACAAGGGCGAAAGGCGACAAGGCACCCGCATGGCCACCGGCACCGGCGCAGACCAAAATCAAGCCGTCAACGCCTTGCTCGGCGGCTTTTTTGGCGTGTTTGACGTTAATCACATCATGGAACACCACACCGCCATAGCTGTGCGCGGCCTCAACGATGAATTCCGGCGGGCGCAAAGATGTAATAATAATCGGCACTTTATGCTTCACGCAAAGTTCCATATCAGCCGCCAGACGGTCATTCGAGGCGTGGCAGATTTGGTTGACCGCATAAGGTGCCACATATTTATCCGGATTGGCCGCTTTATATTCAGCCAATTCTGTGTTGATGCGGGTCAGCCATTCGTCGAGAACCTCAGACGGGCGGGCATTCAGCGCAGGAAACGAGCCGACAATACCGGCTTTGCATTGCGCGATAACCAATTCCGGTCCGGAAACCAGAAAGAGGGGGGAGCCGACGACAGGAATACGCAAGCTGTTTTGTAAAACTTCAGGAAGGGCCATGTTTAATCTCCATTTCTGGCAGGAAAGATAGAGTTTTTACCGCTCAAGGCAAGGCAACAATTGCGCTTATTTCAGGGCCGCGTAAACCAATTGCGAAAGTTGGGGCCGCAATGGGTAAGTGGCGGCCGGCATAAGCTGCGTCATCATAATGACAGTCATGTCCTCAACCGGATCATTCCAGAAAATCGTGCTGGCCAAACCGCCCCATGAGGTTGCGCCGTTTGATGTAGTGGACACTGTCACGCCGCTATCCATGACGACAGACAGGCCGAGGCCGAAGCCCGTGCCGGGATAAGCAACCTCGGTAAACTGGCCGTGCCCGTGTTCTTCCAATGTGCGGTTTTGCGGCAATTGATTGCTGCTCATTTTCTCAATGGTTTTGCGGTTCACAATATAAACGCCGTTCGCGCCCGTGCCTTTGCGGCGTATCATATCGGCAAATTTGAAATAATCTTCCATTGTCGAGAGCAGCCCGCCACCGCCAGACAAAAATTTACGCCCCGGACGATAAATTGTCCGCTCAGGGCTATCGGCCAGCTTGGTCTCGCGCTTTAGCGGGTCAAAGCTGTAATTATGCATAAGGCGCTCAAGCTTATCATCGGGAATGTGGAAGAAGCTATCGACCATGCCCAATGGCTCGAAAATATGTTCTTTGAAATAAACATCTAAGGTCTTGCCGGAAACCAGCTCGACAATATGCCCCAGCACATCTGTGGCGACGGAATAATTCCATGCCATGCCGGGCGAGAATAAAAGCGGCATTTCAGCCAGCTTGTTGCACATTTCTGCCGATGTCATTTTCTCAGAGCGCGCGCCATTAATATTGTTATTGCGATACAGTGCGTCCACTGCGTTCTCGAACATGAAATCATAGGTAAGTCCGGCCTGATGGGTCAGCAGGTCGTGAATGTTAATCATGCGCTCCGGTTCGAGCGTCGTATAGCTCTTCGCCGTGCCGCTCTCAAATACTTTAACGTCCTTAAAAGCCGGAATGAATTTGGTAATCGGATCGGTTAGCTTGATGAGGGATTGCTCATAAAGCTGCATGATGGCGACTGAGGTAATCGGCTTGGTCATTGAGTAAATGCGGAATATGGCGCTGTCATCAAGCGCAAAGCCGCCCTCTAGGGCGCTGCGTCCCTGATGGCTGAGCATGGCAATTTTGCCTTCGCGGGCGATGGAAATGGACATGCCAGCAAATTTCTCGCGCTCAATATAGGATTGGAAAAAGGCCGGCACAGCGTCAAGGCGCGCGCGGTCAAAGCCCAGCTTTTCACAATCTTCAAATATATAATCGGTCATTATTCTTGTCCTCCTAAAGACTGTCCATGCGTTAACAAGACAAACGCATAAACAAAAGCGATTTCATGCAACTGATTAAACCGTCCAGCCTTGCCGCCATGCCCTGCGGTCATTTCTGTCCGCAATAAAGACAGGCCGTCATCTTGGCGCGAGGCGCGCAAACGCGCAATCCATTTGGCCGGTTCCCAATAGGTGACGCGCGGGTCTGTCAGCCCGCCGGTCGCCAGAATATGCGGATAGGCTTTGGCCTCGATATTTTCATAAGGCGCATATCCGGCAATCAGCGCATAGGCATCGGCGCTCTCAATCGGATTACCCCATTCCGGCCATTCCGGCGGGGTGAGGGGCAGGCTGGCATCAAGCATGGTGGTCAGCACATCGACAAACGGCACTTCGGCTATGGCGCTGCAAAATAAATGCGGCGCGAGATTGACGCTCGCCCCAACCAGCAGGCCACCGGCGCTGCCGCCATGAATGGAAATCTGTCCGGCTTTGGTGAAGCCGCCCTCAATCAGGGCTTCGGCTGATGATACGAAATCGCGGAAAGTATTGGTCTTTTGCGGCCCGCGCCCTTGTATGAACCAATTATGACCGCAGGCGCGTCCGCCGCGAATATGGGCGATGGCATAAATAAAGCCTCTATCGACAAGGCTCAAACGGGTGACGGAAAACGCCGCCGGAATGGTGATGCCATAAGAGCCATAGCCATAAAGCAGCACCGGTGCGCTGGCATCAAGCGGCGTGTCTTTGTGATAGAGCAGCGAAACCGGAATTTGCGCGCCATCATGGCCGGTGGCAGTGATACGTCGCGTGATATAATCCGCCGCGTCGTGACCGCTCGGCACATTTTGGGTTTTACGCAAAACGCGCGTACCGCTGGCCATGTCATAATCAAAAGTCTGTGTCGGCGTGGTCATGGAGGCATAGGTGAAGCGCAAATTGGCGCTGTCATATTCGGCCATGCTGCCAAAGCTCACATCATAGGCTTCTTCGTCAAAGGCAATATCGATCTCGCTATTATCGGCGAGGTTGAGCAAAATAATGCGGGGCAGGGCGTTTTCGCGCACCAAAACCGCCATATGGTTTTTTAAGGGCAGGGCGTCCAAAACCAGACACCCCGCTCTATGGGCGCGCACCACCTGCCATTCTGATTTATCACCCGCGTCCGTCGGCACAGGCGCGCTGACGATTTGGAAGTCATCGGCTTTGGTGTCGCCATGCCAATTGGTGACGATTATCAAGCGGTCGCGCGCGGCATCGTCATCGACGTCATACTCAATGCCGGTCTCGCGCGGCGCGACGCATATCGGTGCCGCCATTGGCTGATGCGCGTCAATGAGATGGGCTTCTGCCGTTTCATGGTCATGCGCCGAAATAATCAGGAAGCGCCCCGCGCGGGTTTCCGACAAGCCGATGAAAAAGCCGCTATCGGCTTCTTCATAAATGCATGCATCTGCCGATTGTCGGGTGCCGAGCGCATGACGCATAATTTTATGGGGGCGATGGTTTTTATCAATCGCCACATAAAAGAGATATTGGCCGCAGGCCGACCAGCCAAAGCTGCCGCCCGTATCGCTTAACTCATCGTCCAATGCCGCGCCGCTTTCAATATCGCGAAAGCGCACAGTGAAATATTCCGACCCTTTATCATCATACGCCCAAGCCAATAGCTTGCCATGCGGGCAGGCGGCGTGATTGATGATTTTGAAAAAATCCTTGCCCTCGGCTTCGTGATTGCCGTCAATAATCGTCAGCATGGCGGCGATTTCTGCGTCACGTGGGCCGCAGCAAATCAATCCATGCTCGCCGCCCGTGACATAGCGATTGGCCCAAGACAGGGCGCCTTGATTGACCGGTACGCCGGCTTCATCTTCCTGAATACGGCCACGCATTTCAGCGAATAGCCGGTCTTGCAATTTTTCGGTCGGAGCCATTACCGCATCGGTATAGGCGTTCTCAGCTTCCAAATGGGCGCGAATTTCCTTGTCCAATGCTTGCGGGTCTTTCATCACCGCTTGCCAATTATCATCGCGCAACCAAGCATAAGGGTCGGTGCGGGTGATGGTGTGATGGGTGTCGCGATACGGCTTTTCAGCGGCTTGCGGCGCGCCGGACGGGGCTTTCAGCATTATTGACTTACCTATTCAGCTACCGGATCGCCGTTTTCGTCTTTCAGCGTCAATGCCGTGCCGTTCATGCAATAGCGCAAGCCCGTCGGCGGTGGGCCGTCCGGAAAGACGTGTCCCAAATGCGCGCCGCATGTGGCGCAAACGGTTTCGGTGCGTTTCATAAATAGGGTGTTGTCGGGGCGGTCTGCCACCGCGCCTTTAGCGACCGGCTCACAAAAGCTGGGCCAGCCCGTGCCGCTATCATATTTTGAGCCGCTTTTGAAAAGCGGCGCGTCGCAGCACACACAATGATATGTGCCGCTCGATTTGCTGTCCCAATAAGGGCCGGAAAATGCACGCTCAGTGCCTGCTTTGCGGGTAACGTGAAACTGCTCATCACTTAGCTGTTCACGCCATTCGGCGTCGGTTCGTTGCACCGGCCACACCGTATCGTCTTTTTTCCGACCCATTTTTTAAGACCTATTCGAACAAGAGTGTCAGGTTTTCAGACACCATGACGGGTTGTTCTGACCCGTCCATTTCCATGACAATTTCGGCTGTAAATAATTTACCGCCTGCTTTTTCTTCAACCGCTTTAAGGGTTGAGCGCGCGCGAACTTTAGAGCCGACCGGAACCATGCCGGTGAAGCGGGTTTTGTTCGAGCCATAATTAATGCCACGGGTGACGCTTTTCACGCCGGAGATTTGAGCCATCAGCACAGGCAATAAAGACAGGGTCAAGAAACCATGAGCGATTGTGCCCATGCCCAATTCTTTTTGTGTGCGCTCGGCATCGAGGTGAATCCACTGATGGTCACCGGTCGCATCGGCAAACTGATTGACCCGGTTTTGGTCAAGTTCAAACCAATCGCTGACCCCTAACTCTTGGCCGACAGCGGCGGCATATTCATCGAGATTTTCAAAAACGCGCATCCTATTCTCCTTCAAAGTGCGGTGTTGAATTAAACAATCTTGGAGTCTTTATTACCCCAATAACGGTCGCGCACAAGGCGCTTATATAGTTTGCCGGTCGGGTGCCGTGGTAATTCTTGGTCAAAATCAACCGAACGCGGGCACTTAATGGCCGACAGATTTTCCTTACAAAAGGCAATCAGTTCCTCTTCAAGCGCCGGTCCGGCATCGCTCCAATTGGCGGGTTGCACAACGGCCTTCACTTCCTCACCGAAATCTTCATTCGGCACACCAATGACGGCGACATCAGCTACACGCGGATGGGTGATGAGCAGGTTCTCGGTTTCTTGGGGATAGATATTCACCCCGCCGGAGATAATCATGAAGGCCTTGCGGTCTGTAAGATAGAGATAGCCATCTTCATCAAGCTTGCCGACATCACCCAAAGTGGTCCAGTTTTTATGTACCGGATGGCGGCTCTCGGCCGTTTTTTTCGGGTCATTATAATATTCAAAACCGGGGGCTTCTTCGGGTTGCTCGAAGAAAATAGAGCCGCTCTCACCGATCGGCACTTCTTCGCCTTCTTCGTCACAAATATGCAAAATACCGGTCAGCGCCGTGCCGACCGAGCCCTTATGCGCCAGCCATTCTTCTGAATTTAATTGGCAAAAGCCATTGCCTTCTGAGCCTGCATAATATTCGTAAATCACCGGCCCCCACCAATCTATCATTTGTTCCTTAATCGGAATGGGGCAGGGAGCTGCTGCGTGAATGGCGGTCTGCATAGATGAGGTGTCGTATTTTGTGCGGATGTCTTCCGGCAATTTCAGCATACGCACAAACATGGTCGGCACCCATTGGCTTTTGGTGCATTTGTGTTTCTCAATCATCGCCAAAGCCTGCTCGGGGTCGAAATTTTCCATAATAATGCAGGTCGTGCCGACTTGTTGCGCGGCCATATTATAGCGCAGCGGTGCGGCGTGATAGAGCGGCGCAGGCGACAAATAAATCTGCTTATCGTCAAACCCGTAAAGCAGCGTCACCAGACCCAAAAGCGCATCGGCTTCGTCAATGGAATTGCCGGTCAGCTTGCGGCGAATACCTTTCGGGCGCCCCGTCGTGCCTGATGAATAGAGCATGTCCATGCCTTGCGTTTCATCAGCCACCGGTTCAGCCGGTTGTGCGTCGCGGGCCGGAAGATATTCTTCATAACCGTCAGATGCTGTGCCGACCATAAACATGCCTGCCATATCGGGCAGCAGGGCAACCAGCTTGTCCGCTTCCTCTTTCATATAGTCAGATGTGAACAACATTTTGGCGCCGCAATCTTTGACGATATACTCGACTTCTCCGGCTGTCAGTCGCGACGAGACGGCGGTGAAGTAGAGACCCGAGCGTTGCGCCGCCCAGCAGATTTCCAGAAAATGTTTGTTATTATCCATAAAAATGGCAATGCCGTCGCCGACCTTAAGGCCACGCGCGCGCGCCAATTGAGCGATTTGATTTGAGTAATCATCGAGCTGTTTGAATGTCACCACTTCATCAGTTGAAGCCATGATGAACGCCGCCCGATCCGGCGTATTTTGTGCATGAGTGCTAATATGCATTTTGTCATCTCCCTCCAAAATGTCCTATTGCGAGAACTATAGAGATATGGGAGGTTTCGGCAAGAGACAGCTAAGGGAGTCATGCAAAATGACAAATTATAAACAGATTAAAACCGAAATAGACGAGAACGGCATTATGGTGCTTACGCTGTGCCGCCCCGAGGCGATGAACGCGTTTACCGGCCGTATGATGCATGAAATGATCGACGCGCTTGATAAAGCCGATGCTGATGACGCCGTGCGCGCCATTATTGTGACCGGCGATGGCGAGCGGGCTTTTTGCGCCGGCGCAGACCTGTCAGAAGGCGATAAAACATTTGATTATGCGGCGCGCAGCGATGGCGGCAAAAAATCCAATGTGATTTCAGATGGCGATGAGGTGAACTGGTCGAGCCAAGATATTCGCGATAGTGGCGGCATTTTGACCCTCCGCATTTATGACAGCATTAAGCCGATAATCGGCGCGATTAATGGCGCTGCTGTCGGTATTGGTGTGACCATGCAATTGCCGATGGATGTGCGTATTGCCTCTGACAATGCGCGTTTCGGTTTCGTATTTGCCCGTCGCGGGATTGTGCCGGAAGCCTGCTCAAGCTGGTTCTTGCCCCGCATTGTCGGCATTTCGCAAGCCCTGCAATGGTGCTATTCGGGCGAGGTATTCGGCGCAGAAGAAGCGCTGCGCGGCGGCCTTGTGAGCGAGATTGTGCCGCCAGCCGATTTGCTGGCGCGCGCCAAAGAAGTGGCCTTGCAAATGACGCAAATGAGCTCGCCCGTATCGGTTGCGATGACGCGCCAAATGCTGTGGCGCATGATGGGCGCAGACCACCCAATGGAAGCGCATAAGGTTGACAGTAAGGCAGTTTTCGGTCGCGGGCGTCAATCAGATGCCAAAGAGGGTGTGATGTCTTTTCTGGAAAAACGCACACCTGAATTTGCCGATAAACCAAGCAGCGATATGCCCGGTTTTTATCCTTGGTGGGACGAGCGCAAATTCTCTTAATGTTAAAGCGGCTCGTGTTCGTGCCGCATGATTTGCCAAACAGGTGTGGTGGTGATTAGCGCGGTCACCAGCACCAACATGCTTGCCGCGCATAAGAATGTCGTCATGAGCGGGCCAACCAGTTCGGTCACAATGCCGCTTAAGGTTGCGCCAACCGGTGCCGAGCCCATAAAGCCGAGGCTGTAAAATGCCAGCACGCGTCCACGCGCTTCGGCAGGCGCCTCAACCTGCACAATGGTGCGCGCCATGGTCATATTCACACCGGCGGCCAAACCCCAAATACCGGCAATGGCACAAACCCCGATAAAGTTTGGCGCGAGGGGCACAAGCATCAGTGCCGCGCAGCCGACAATCAGCGCCATCATCATGGCGCGGCCACGTCGCTCGACCGGACGTCGAAACATCATGCCGACCGTGGAGATAATCGTGCCGCCCCAAAAAGAGAGATTCAGCATTGAGATTTCCAATTGTCCACCGCCAAAAATTTGAGTGACGATAAGCGGCAGTGTGACCATAAAAATGCCGATAAAGAAAACGCCCGTGCCGACAGAGGATAAAATCACCGGCCTCATAACGGGGGAGTTCCAGACAATCGAGAAACCGGCGCGCCAGCCGCCATTTTCTTCTTCATGGCCCTCAACCGGTGGAAAATCAGGCAGGGCAAGGGTCAGCAAAAAGCCGATAATCAGCGCGATGCTCTGCATGGCCAATAGCGCCCAGGGGCCGGCCAAAGGGGCCGCTGCACCGGCCAAAATATAGCCCAATAATTGCGCCGCGAATTGGGCAATTAGTGCCATCATGACCGCGCTTTGAATATTGCCGCTGGCGACGCGCGACAATAGCGCGTCACGGGTCGGCACCATAAAGGCGAAAGCGGCACTCATCAGCAGCCCGAAAACAATAATGTGCCAATAAGCCAGCGCGCCGGAATAAGTCAGCCAGCCCAGCGCAATCGGCGGAATGGCGGCCAGCATATTGACCCAGAGCAATATCGTGCGACTGTCGCTTTTATCGGCTAGTGAACCGGCAAACATCATCAGGAAAACCTGTGGCACGGCGAGCGCGACTTGCGCCGCAGCCAAATCACCAGCTGTGCCGCCCAATGTGATAATGACCAAAGTCGGCACCATGACAAATTGTAGGCCATTGGCCGCAAACCAAGTTGCAATGCCCCCAAGATAAGGAATCATTGGATTGACACCCCAGCGTGAGGCTGTACCAGCTTGCGTTTGCATTGGGTTGGACGACATGAAGGCTCCCGAAACTGTAGATGGCGACTTATGGATTACATAAGCCGTTTATCGCTGAGAACCAAAGTGTTTTCTTTTAAGCGGGGCTTTTGGCACGGCTGCGCATTACGGCTGTCAATCGGCCAGCGTGGCGGCTGCATCGTTTCGAATACGCTGAACCATGGCGTAAAAACCGTTCGAGCGTTGCGGCGTTAAATGCTCGCCTAGGCCGAGTTTTTGAAATGCGCCTTCTGCGTCATAGTCGCTAATCTCTTGCGCCGATTTGCCCTCATATAGATTGAGCAAAATGGCGACCAGCCCTCGCACAATATGGGCATCGCTATCGCCTCGAAAAGACAACGCATCGCCATCACGGTCATTGACCAGCCAGACCTGACTTACACAGCCCTGAACTTTATTGGCTTCGTTATGCTCTTCATCTGACAAGGGCTTTAGGCCATTGCCAAGCTCGATAATATAGCGATAGCGCTCTTCCCAGTCGTCAAACAGATCGAAATCATCAAGCAAAGTTTCCAGTGACATAAGTGTCTCCTATCTGATGCGGAAAATAGGCGCGATTGCCGTTATTGGCAATCATGGTAGGCTCAAAAATATGAATTTGCGTCTTAAATCCGAACTCTATGTGCAGGCTCTTTTGCGTCGCGTGCAAGGGGCTATGTGTGCGGCATATGTGCTGGCGCGCGGTGATAATGATGCGGGCGGCATTTTTGTGCGCGTCAATCGGCTTGACGGGTCGGCGGGGGTGCTGAATATGTTTACCGATATGGATGGGGCGCAGAGCTTTCGCGTCATTCTGCCTTTGGGAAGTGCCGAGGCCGAGAGCGATGCGCTGATTAAGCGCGAAATGCAGCGCGACCCAGATTTATGGGTGGTTGATATTGAAGATGCCCACGGGCGGCATTTTCTTGAGGGCCGCATAGAAGGCGATTGGAGTGGCTGATGAATGAGTTTCTAGCGCTGGTGCGCGAGGTTTGGGCCGACAGCACATTTGGCGTCAGTCCGGCGGAATTATTGACCGCGCTTTGCGTGTTTTTGATATTCGCCGTGCTGCGCGGGCTGTTCACGCGGTTTGCATTGGGCGGGCTGGAGCGGCTTACCAAGCGCACGCAAACCGATATTGATGATTTGCTGCGCCAGGCATTGGAACGTCCGGTAAAATTCTTTTTCCTCATATTGGGCGTTTTTTTTGCGCTGGAGGTTTTGCCGCTCACCGGATTGGCCGCTGAATTGGCCGATAAGGTGATGCGCTCGCTGATTGCGGTCGGTATTTTCTGGTCATTTTATGCCGCCAGCACACCGGCCAGCATGGCGCTGCGACGCATTGAAGATATGCTGTCGCCGGAAATTGTCGGCTGGCTGCTGACGCTGTTGCGTTGGGGCATTGTGCTGACCGGCGGGGCGACGATTTTACAAATTTGGGGGATTCAAATCGGCCCGATTATTGCCGGTTTCGGTTTGTTTGGCGTCGCCGTGGCTTTAGGCGCGCAAGACTTGTTCAAAAACTTGCTTGGCGGCGTGTCGATTTTAATCGAGCGACGTTTTGCGCTGGGCGATTGGATTGAGGTTGAGGGCGTGGTCGAGGGGAATATTGAGCAAATCGGTTTCCGCTCAACCCGCGTGCGCCGCTTTGACCAAGTGCCCGTGGTGGTGCCAAATAATATGTTCTCCGACCATGCGCTGGTCAATTATTCCAATATGACGCGCCGCCGCATCAGATGGGTCATCGGCCTGGAATATCGCACCACATCGGAACAATTGCGCGCCATTCGGGCGGCTATTTTGATATGGCTCGACAGCGACCCGCGCTTTGTCACCGAGATTGATGAAGTGCCGAATATTGTTCACGTGGAGGGTTTTAATGACAGCTCAATCGACATGCTGATTTATTGCTTCACGGAAACCACCCGTTGGTATGACTGGCTGTCGGCCAAAGAGGATTTGGCATTGGCGATTAAGCAAATCGTTGAAGAGGCCGGCGCCGGCTTCGCCTTCCCCAGCCGCTCTGTCTATATCGAGCAGGGTGGGGTTGGCGAGGTTGAATAATTACTTCCCGCTGCGCGCCCAAAGTGCGCCTCTCGTGGCATCTGCCGCCGGTTGATAGGCACCGGATAATTCGCCCAAAGCGGTTTGGAAGGTTTCGAGGCTGACGTTATCAGCCAGTTCAAACGCGTTAATGCCGCAACGGTTCATCATCGCCCATTGGTCGTAAAGCACATCGCCGGTGGCGCGCAATTCGCCCGCAAAATTAAACTCTTGGCGCAGCACACGCGCCGCTGAATAGCCGCGCCCATTGCGATAAATCGGGAAGTGCAACGCCACCAAAGCCAAATGGTCAATATAAGGCGCAAGCTCGCGCACATTTTCGCCCTGATCGGTTTTGCCCAGCCCATCGGCATGCAAAATGACGCCCAAAGGCGCAGTGCGGCTTGCCAAGCTATCGGCCTCTGCCTTTAAGCGGGTGAGGGTGATAATGCTCGGCGCATCGGTGAGCGGCGCATCATCATCGAGATAGTGCCAGATATTCTCAGCCGCTGCGCCATCAATGACAAGATTAAGATCAGTCATAAAGACGCTCCTTAAACGGCGCCATGCCGAGGCGGTTATAGGTGTCGATAAAGCGTTCATCATCTGCGCGTAAATCCGTATAGGTGGTGACTACGGTTTCAATCGCATCGACAATATCTTCTTCGGTAAAGGCCCGGCCGGTGATTTGGCCAATGGCGGCATTTTCATCTGCCGCACCGCCTAGTGAGATCTGATAAAATTCCGTACCCTTTTTATCGACCCCCAAAATGCCGATATGACCGACATGGTGGTGGCCGCAAGCATTAATGCAGCCGGAGATTTTAATCTTCAATTCGCCAATATCATATTGCCGGTCGAGGTCGGCAAAGCGCTCGGAAATTTCTTGCGCCAGCGGAATGGAGCGCGCATTGGCGAGGTTGCAATAATCCAGCCCGGGGCAGGCAATCTGGTCTGAAATCAGGCCGAGATTGGCGGTCGCCAATTCATGTGCGGCCAGCGCGTCGTACACCGCTTTCACATCGTCCAATTTGACATGCGGCAAAACGAGGTTTTGTTCGTGGGTGACGCGCACTTCATCAAGACTGTGGTTTTCGGCCAAATCGGCAATCACGTCCATTTGCGTGTCGGTCGCATCACCGGGCACGCCACCAATCGGTTTCAGCGAGATATTGACGATGGCGTATCCGGCTTGCTTATGCGCCACGACATTGGCGCGCACAAAACGGGCGAAATTGGCATCGTCTACTTGCGCTTGCGTAAAGGTCTCGCTCTCGGCGGGCAGTGTTTCAAAGGCGGGAGGCGCGAAATAGGCGCTGATGCGGTCTATCTCTTCTTGCGGCACAGTGAGCATTTCAGACGCATCAATCTTGGCAAATTCCGCCTCGACGAGCCGCTGCATTTCTTCCTGTCCGGTCTCATGCACCAGAATTTTAATCCGCGCCTTGTAAGAATTATCGCGGCGACCCAGCATATTATAGACGCGCATCACCGCTTCCAGATAAGCCAGTAATTTTTCCTTCGGCACAAAGTCGGTCATTTTTTTGGCGACGAATGGCGTGCGGCCCTGACCGCCGCCAACATGCACTTCATAGCCAATCTCACCGGCAGAGTTTTGTTTAACAACAATACCAATATCGTGCAGCTTAATGGCGGCGCGGTCATTTTCATGGCCGGTCACGGCGATTTTGAACTTGCGCGGCAGATAGGTAAATTCGGGGTGGAAGGTTGACCACTGGCGAATAATCTCAGAAATAATGCGCGGGTCTTCCAGCTCATCGGCAATCGCACCGGCATATTGGTCGGAGGTGACATTGCGAATACAATTGCCCGAGGTCTGAATGGCGTGCATTTCAGCAGTTGCCAATTCGTCCAGCAGGTCGGGAATTTTATCCAGTGCCGGCCAGTTATATTGAATGTTTTGGCGCGTGGTGAAATGGCCATAACCGCGATCATATTTGCGCGCAATATGCGCCAGCATACGCATTTGTTCGCTGCGGAGCGTGCCGTAAGGAATGGCGACGCGCAACATATAGGCGTGTAGCTGCAAGTAAACGCCGTTCATCAAGCGCAATGGTTTGAACTGGTCTTCAGTCAGCGCGCCCGAGACGCGGCGTTCAACTTGGCCCCGAAATTGAATGACGCGGTCAGCCACAAGCTGGTGGTCAAATTCATCATAGCGATACATGGGTTAAGCTCCCGCTTGTTTGCCAAGGTCGAGGCGCACTGTCGGCCCGGCGGCGCGAATGGTCTCGCGCACACTGGCCGGTTTGTAAAAGCTGCCATCTTCCAGGACTTCGAAAAGATAAGGCTCCAGCACATGCGCCTCAAAATCGGCGGGCATAGCGCGCGCCAAAAGAGCGTCTGCCGCATCGGCACCATCGGCAATTTCGGCCTTGGTAAATCCCTCGACCCAGCGATTATCGTCGGACCAATAAACCACTTCGCCATCGCTTAGGCGATTGGCGGTGACGGCCTGAAAACGGGCTCCCTTTGCAGCATGTTGCGCCATAGCGACTCCTCATCGAATGCGCGCCGAATATGGCGAATTTCGATAAAAACGTCAACTAAATGTAAAATATAATTAACTACAAAAATAAATGTTTAATAGGGCTGTTAGCTTTCTGTTTACCGCTTTACGAGAAATTGACCGGATGGAGAAAGCCGATGCGGTTATAGATTTTGATATTGCTGAGCTTCGCTCTGTTTTTACTGGTGCCGGTCATGATGTGGCGCGAGGGATTGAAAGAGGCGCAAGCCGCGCGGTCGGCGCATCAATGCAGTGATGGGCTGTGCCGCCTACCCGCGTCTGAAACTTTCGTGCCAGCGATGCAGCAACAGCCATTCGCAGAAACTCAGCAGATAAAACAAGACAATACCCAGCGCCGACAACAAGGCGAGGCTTGCGAACATGGTGGCTATTTCGAGGCGATTACCGGCTTCAATAATGCGCCAAGCCAAGCCGGTGCTGGCACCCGAACCGGCAACAAACTCAGCCACCACTGCACCGATAAGCGCCAAGCCACCGGAAATTTTGGCACCTGTCAGAATTGACGGCAGCGCGGCGGGCATTTCCAAATAGCATAGACGTTGCCACCAATTTGCGCCCGATAGCCGCATCAGGTCATGCAGTTGCGGGTCAATGCTCCGCAGGCCTTGCACCGTATTGGTCAACATCGGGAAGAAGGCGACAATCCAAGCGATTATCACCAAAGCGCGCGATACGTTGTCAAAGCCGACCCATATGAGAATAAGCGGCGCAATGGCCACGACGGGCGTGACTTGCAAGGTGACGACATATGGATAAAGCGCCATTTCAATCAGCCGCGCCCGGGTGAAAATAATCGCCAGCCCAATAGCGCTCACTGCGGCCCAGAAAAATGCCGCCGCCGTGACTTTTACCGTGACCCAAAGCGCCGCCATCAGCGAGGCGAAATTATCGACCAGCGCCGCGCCAATAGCCGATGGGGGTGGCAAAATAAAAACCGGAATCGACGCCGCGCTGACCCAAATCTCCCAAAGGGCGAGCAGTGCCATGCCGAGCAAAACCGGGGTGAGGTATCGCATCAGCCTGTCCCCGCTTCATGGCCCAGCGCTTTGCTCAGTTCAGCGCAGGCCGCCATATAGTTTGGCGCGCTGCGAAAATTATCAGCGCGGCCGGTTTGGTCAATTGCAATCGCGCTTTTTAGTTGACCGTCCTGCATCACCAGCGCGCGCTCGGCCAGATAAGCCGCTTCGGTGACGCTATGGGTGACGAAAACAATGGTGCAATTTTGCTGCTGCCAAATGGCGCGCAAATCATCATCGAGGCGAAAGCGGGTTAATTCATCAAGCGCGGCGAAAGGCTCATCCATCAGCAAGACAGGCGGCCGCTTGGCCAAGGCGCGCGCCAGCGAGACGCGCATTTTCATGCCGCCCGATAATTGACGCGGCAGGGCATCGGCAAAATCAGCCAGGCCGACAAGCTGCAAGGCTTCGGCCAGACGCGCCGCAATCTCATTTTGCGAATGGCCCTCAATTTTCAGGGGCAGGGTGATATTATCGGCAACGCTGCGCCACGCCAATAAAGTTGGTTCTTGAAACACGAAACCGATATCGCTTTGCGCCAAGCCGCTGACGCTGCCGGTGCTTGGCGGTTCCAGCCCGGCCAATAGACGCAGCAGACTCGACTTGCCACAACCCGACGGGCCAACCAAAGCGGTGAAGCTGCCGCGCATAAATTCTGCCGTAATATCGCGGAGCGCGGTAAAGCCATTGTCATATTGCAAGCTGGCCGCATTGAGGGCGAGGGCGGTCATTCTGCATCATCCGGATTGATGAATTTTGTCGTAAAGGCGTTTTGCCAATCCAGCGACTTTCGATAAACGCCGTTTTCAGACATGGTGGTGAAGAAAGATTGCCACCGCGCTCGGCTCATCGCGCCGAGACCGTTCTTCTCAGTATCGGACGAGGCCAGCATGGCGCGGCTACGAATTTGTTCAATCGCTTGGTTGATAATATCTTGCCGCATCTCGGGATTGGCGGCGAGGATAAGCTGATTGCCCGGCGTCGGGTCGCCGTAAACATAGCTTTGCCACCCCTCAATCGAGGCGTTGACGAAAGCCTGCACCAGTTCCGGTCGCTGTTCTATCAGTTGGTTTTGCGCCAGCACCATCGCGGCATAGCTCGGATAGCCGTAATCCGAGAGCAAGAAAACCTGCGGCTCAAACCCGCCCTTCGTGGCAATCGTGTAAGGCTCGGAGGTAACATAGCCCTGCTGAATGGCCTCCTTATTGACCAGAAACGGTGCCAAATTAAAGGTGTATTTGCGAATCTGCCGGTCGGAAAAATCATATTTGGCGCGCAGCCAAACCCAAAACGCATTGACCGAGGCATCGGCAATCATTACCGGCCTTTCTTTGATATCAGCCAGCGTCGAAATATCGTCGCGGGGATGGGTGATGAGCACTTGTGGGTCTTTTTGAAACGCCGCCATCACCGCTTTGGCGGGCACACCGGCTCGCACCATATTCAGCGGAATAAAGCTGTTTGAGCCCATGCCGAAATCAATCGCGCCCGCGCCTAATAATTGCGGAATATTGACACCCGGCCCACCGCCGCGCAACGTCACGTCAAGACCGGCCTTCTCATAAAGACCCAATGCTTTGGCTTGATAAAACCCGCCTTGCTCGGCTTGCGCTTTCCAGTCAGTGGCAAACACCACCGCTTCCAATGCTTGCGCCTGAACAGGCAAAAGCAGCATGGCGAAAAGCCATTTTCGGGCGGTCGCAATAAAGCGCTTGTGTGGCTGTATTCCTCGTCTCATCTATGACAAACTGGCAGACAGTATGAAGCGCGTCAACTTGAGCGACGCGCGCAATGGAGACAGGCGTGAGCGAAAAACCGTTTTGGCAAACCGTGCCATTGGCCGAGATGGACGACGCACAATGGGAAGCTTTGTGCGATGGTTGCGCCAAATGCTGTCTGGTCAAATTACAAGATGAAGACACAGATGAGATTGTCTTCACTGATATTGTTTGCAATTTGCTGGATCAGGAAAATTGCCGCTGCACCCATTATGCCGAGCGCACAAAATTAGTGCCCGATTGCGTGAAGCTGACCAAAGACAATCTCGATAAAATTGATTTCATGCCGCCCAGTTGCGCGTATCGCTTGCTGCATGAGGGGCAAGATTTGCCGGATTGGCATCCGCTGGTATCAGGCGACCCCGATAGTGTTGTCGCGGCGGGCATGTCGGTTAAGGGGCGGGTGATACCGGAAATAATGTTCGAAGGCGATGCTGAAGACCGCGTTGTTGACTGGCCGCTGGACAAATAAGTCGAAAAAAATAGCTCTGCGGCGATGCTTGTTAAGCCGTTGAATTATCTAAAACTCTGCGAGAATACACATGCAAAAGTTGAGTAAATTATTGAATTTATTGATAAAAATATTCAAAACCGCTTGACAAGCGTGTCACTGCTTTGATAGTCATCAGGCATGGTGAGAAAAAGCGTCCAACGCGAAGACTGCCACTAATTAGATGAAAACCGACGAAACCGAAAGCCGTTTGCGCCACGTGCAGCAAAACCTGCTGGCTGATATGGAAGCGATGCAGGCCGCCTTGCCCGATGATGGCGAAGAGACATCAGAGGCGCTCGAACGGCGTGCCCGTATCGTGACCATGCTGACGCGGGCTTTTGATGTGTTGAACCGCGCGCATCATCACAAAAAGAAACAACAAAACGATAGTGACCAACCAAATCGAGACACGCTCATCGCCGATATTGAACAGAAGCTGGCAAGGCTGGCGCAAGGCGGGTCTGAGACGCCGGATGCTAAGGGGTCTGAGTGACAATGAAATCGCTGCGCTTTTCTGGCATTGGGATTTTTGGGCGCGGCCTGATCAGTTACCGCCTGAAAGGGACTGGTCGTGTTGGATGATGTTGGGCGGGCGCGGTGCCGGAAAAACCCGCGCCGGTGCCGAATGGGTGCGCGGCTGCATTGAAGCGCCGCCGCATAAAAATCCGGCACGGCGCATTGCCGTGGCCATTCATTTCATCAAGCTACCACCGCCGAGCCTGTCGTGACATTATAGCTCTGGTCTTCTGTTCAAGCGGTGGTTATTCTGTCGGCAAATGGGAGACCGAAATGAACAGACTTACCGAAAATGCCTCCGCCGTCAGCGACGCCATCAATACGCGGTTTTCATGCCGCGCTTTTCTCGATAAGCCGGTCGCGGAGGAAGATGTAAAATATATTGTCGAAACCGCCATGCGCGCGCCCTCCGGCGGCAATTTGCAGCCGTGGAATGTGCATATTCTGCAAGGCGAGGCGCGCGACAAGCTGGTGGCTATGGTGGCCGAAAAAGGCCAAGAAAAGCCGATGGGCGAGGGGTCGGAATATCATATTTACCCGCCTGAGTTGAAAGAGCCTTACAATGGCCGCCGCTTTGAAATTGGCGAGCGCATGTATGAAATTATGGGTGTTGCGCGCGAAGACAAAGCGGCGCGTTTGGCGTGGTTGGCCAGTAATTTCACATTTTTCAATGCCCCTATCGGCATGTTCTTTTCTCTCGATAAACAAATGCAAGAAGGCCAATGGTCGGATATGGGCATGCTCATTCAGACCATGATGCTGTTGGCGCGCGAGCGCGGTTTGCATACATGCCCACAAGAAGCCTGGGCGATTTGGGCGCCGACAGTGAAGGAATATCTGAATATTCCCGACACGCATACTTTGTTTTGTGGCTTGGCACTTGGCTATGCCGACCCTGACGCGGCGGTGAATAATCTCGAAAGCCCGCGCGCACCAATGGGTGAAGTCGCCACTTATCTGGGTTTTTAAGCGCTGGTTTCGACGGCAATATTTTGGACGTTATGCGGGGTTGTGGCCTGCGCCATTGGCTATGCGTTAAGCGCGCCATTGCAAACATCGCCACAAAAACGCGCCGCTATGGCTGTGCTGGCCGTGGTGCCGCTTTTATCGCTCGGCATTTATTTGAGCATTGGCAATCCGCAATCGCCTGATGCGCCGCTGGGGCCGCGCCTTTCGGGCTCACTTGAAGATTTGCCGCCGGGCGCGGTTATGGCAAAGCTGGAGCAACGTTTGCGCGCCGCGCCTGATGATGCGACCGGCTGGTTACTGATGGCGCGTCTGCGTATGACGGTTGAGGATTACGCCAAAGCCGCCGATGCGTGGCAACGGCTTTTGGATATTGAGCGCGATAATGGCGAGGCGATGGTCGGCTTGGCGCAGGCTTTGATTGAACAAGATGGCGGCATTGTCAGTGCGGCGGCGGTCGGCTTGCTCGACACGGCTTTGGCGCAAGAGCCTGATAATTTCGCCGCGCGGTTTTGGCGCGCTGAGGCGCATGACCAATTGGGCGAAAGGGCTGAAGCCAAGAAGCTATGGCGTCAAATGCGCGCCGGATTGCCGGATAATATGCCATTGGCACTTATGCTCGACCGGCGTCTCGCCAAATAATCTTGGCGCTAAATGCCGCGCTAAAAGGCATGGTCATAATAGCGGGGCTTTGCGTATAGTGCGGCCAAAGAGGACGGTAAATGACACCGAAACAAATCAGATTGGCAGCGATAGGCGGCGGCTTGGCGTTTTTGGCGCTGGCGGCGGGCATTGCGCTTACCGCGCTGGAAGACAATATCGTCTTCTTTCGTTCGCCCAGCGAATTGGCAGCCAAGCCGGCCGTGATTGGCGAGGCCGTGCGTATTGGCGGTCTGGTGCGCGAAGGATCGGTTCAGCGCGGTGGGTTGCGCGCCGATTTCGCAGTGACAGATTTGGCGCATGACATCAATGTGAGTTATGAGGGCATGCTGCCCGATTTATTCCGCGAGGGGCAGGGCGTGGTCGCCGAGGGGCGGTTTGATGCCTCCGGTCGGTTTATCGCTGACACGGTTTTGGCCAAGCATGATGAAACCTATATGCCGCCCGAAGTTGCCGAGGCACTCGAGAAATCCGGCAAACTCAATGCGCCGCATCCGGGCAAGGATGCGCGATGATTGCAGAGTTGGGTCACTTTGTTTTGGTCTTGGCTTTGGTGGTTGCCGCCGTGCAGGCCATCGCGCCGATTTATCTGGCCCGCACCGCACCGGATATCGCCTTATCGATTGCCAGACGCGCTTCTTATCTTCAATTCATCTTGATATTGCTGGCCTTCGCCGCGCTGAGCTATGGCTTTGTGCGTTCTGATTTTTCGCTGGCCGTGGTTTTCGCCAATAGCCATGTCGCCAAGCCGCTTATCTATAAAATTGCCGGTGTCTGGGGCAATCACGAAGGCTCTATGCTGCTATGGGTGCTGATTGTGGCCGCTTATGGCGCGGCCTATGCGCGCTTTACCGACACGAAAGACAGTTTCGCGGCGCGGGTGTTGATAGTGCAAGGCTGGTTGGGCGTCGCGTTTTTAGCGTTTCTGCTATTCACCTCAAATCCATTTGCCCGTCTTTTGCCTGCGCCATTTAGCGGGCAGGGGCTGACCCCGATTTTGCAAGACCCTGCTTTGGCCGCGCATCCGCCGCTGCTCTATGCCGGTTATGTCGGCTTTTCGATGGCCTATGCCTTTGCGCTTGCCGCGCTGACCGGTGCTGATGATGGCGGCAACTGGGCGCGGCGCATGCGGCCGTGGATTTTAACCGCATGGATATTTCTGACACTCGGCATCGCGCTGGGCTCTTATTGGGCCTATTACGAGCTAGGCTGGGGCGGTTTCTGGTTCTGGGATCCGGTTGAAAACGCCTCGCTCATGCCCTGGTTGGCGGGCACGGCTCTGCTCCATTCGGCATTGGTCGCGGAAAAACGCGACACGTTGAAAAAATGGACCTTATTGCTCGCCATCATCACTTTCGCGCTTTCCTTATCGGGCACATTTTTGGTGCGCTCGGGCGTGCTGACCTCGGTGCATGCTTTCGCCAATGACCCTGAGCGGGGGCTTTTCATTCTGGCGATTTTGGGCGGCTTTTCTCTGGCCGGATTTGTGCTGTATGGGCTGCGCTTGCCCCGCCTTGCCGCCGATAAACCGTTTCAGCCGGTCAGTCGCGAGGGCTTGCTTTTGGTCAATAATATCTTTCTGGCCACGGCCACGGTTACGGTATTTCTCGGCACAATTTATCCCCTTGTTTTAGACGCGCTGGGCATGGGTAAAATCTCGGTCGGTGCCCCCTATTTCAATGCCGTATTTGCGCCGCTCACCATTCCGTTCGCGCTGCTCTTGCCGTTAGGGCCGCTATTGAATTGGCGCGCAGGCAGTGTGAAGCCATTGCAAAACCGCTTGCTTTTGGCAGCAGGCGCCGCCGCTTTGGTGACATGCGGCATTGTGCTGTCGCGCGGCGCGGCGTCGGTAATGGTGGTGGCATTGTTTGCTGCGGCCTTGTGGCTGCTGTTTGGCGCGGGGCTGGATTTGGCGCAACGGCTTGCGCCGTATCGCAGCCGTTTGATAAAGTTTTGGACGCTCCCCGCCAACGCATTTTCGGCACCTTTGGCGCATGCCGGATTGGCGGTCATGCTGTTGGGTATTTTGGCAGCGACGCAATGGCGCGCCGAAATCGTTGTGGCCGCCGCGCTCAATCAGCAAATCAACATTGCCGGCATCAGCTTGCGCTATGACGGTTTGCGCGAAATTGACGGGCCGAATTATCGTGCCGAACAAGCGCGCCTGACTTATCTGACCGGTCGCCATCAAGGCACGCATATTTTTCCTGAGCGGCGTTTTTATGAAGCCGAACGCGCCCAAACAACTGAGGCCGCCATCACCACAGATATGACCGGCCATCTTTATGCCGTGGTCGGTGAGACGAGCGGCGACAAGCGGGTCTTGCGCCTTTGGTATCACCCTTATGTCGCCTTCATCTGGCTCGGCGCATTGCTGATGGCTTTGGGCGGCAGCTTTGCCCTTGTCACGCGACTGGGGCGGGCATGATGCGTTCGGTTTGGATTATGCTGATAATGTTGGTTGCGCTCGCTCCGGCGCAGTCGCTTGACCCGGGCGAGGCGTTGGCTGACCCGATGCTGGAAACCCGCGCCCGCGCTCTCAGCCAAGAATTGCGCTGCATGGTTTGCCAAAATCAATCCATTGATGATAGCGATGCGCCGCTCGCGAGAGATTTGCGGGTGTTTGTGCGCGCGCGCCTGCAAGCGGGTGATAGCGATGCCGCCATTCGTGACGCGGTGGTCGAACGTTATGGCGAGTTTGCTTTATTCCGTCCGCGCCTCGCCCCGCACACGATTGCCTTATGGGGCATGCCGATATTCATTTTATTATGCGGTGGGTTTTTGGCTTGGCGGCTGGTCGGTAAATCTTCCGAAACATCTTCCTAAAACGCCTCTAAAAATTGCTGCGTCAAAACACTTCAACCCCTCCGAAATAAAAGCTAGTCTCAGCGCATGGGACAAAATCTGCGCCTTTTATTGATGGAAGATGACAGCAAAGCGGCGGCTTTACTGAGCAATCGGTTTCGCGCTGAAGGCGCGGCTGTTGAGCATGCCGCCAATGGCGCAGCCGGTCTTGAAGCGGCGCGGCAAGGCGTCTTTGATGTGCTGGTGGTTGACCGCATGATGCCGCAAATGAGCGGCACTGAGGTGGTCGAGACATTGCGCGGCGAGGGCGACACGACACCGGTTTTATTTCTCTCGGCTTTGGGGGAGGTTGATGACCGGGTGGCCGGTTTTGCTGCCGGTGGTGATGATTATCTCACCAAGCCTTATGCGTTTGCTGAATTGCAAGCGCGCGTCACGGCATTGGCGCGGCGCAATGAGACAGCGCAAGTCACGCAATTGCAATTGGCTGATTTACAGCTCGATTTACTGACCCGTGAGGCGCGGCGCGGCGACACAAAGCTCGATTTGAACAAGCGCGAATTTGACTTGCTGGCCTATTTATTGAGCCATCAGGGGCAAATCGTGACGCGCGATATGCTGCTGCAAAATGTATGGAATTATGGACTCGACACGCAAACCAATGTCGTCGATGTGCATATTTCACGCCTGCGCGGCAAGCTCGATAAGGGGTTTGAGCCCGCGCTATTGCATACAAAACGCGGGCAGGGCTTTGTCTTGCAGGCGGATATATGAGAACCCTTTTGCGTCTTGCCGGATTTCGTGCCGCGCTGGCCTATACAGCGCTTTTGCTGTTGGCTATGGCGCTGGTATTGGGGCTGCTTTATGGGCGCTTGGTGGAAAGCACGCGCATGGCGCAAGACAATCTCATTTGGCGCGAGGCGGCGGCATTGTCGCTTACCCATCAGCGCGATGGGGTGCGCGGTTTGGCTCAAGCGATTGACACTGTCGGCGCGCAAGACAGCTATCGCGCCAGCTATTTGCGCCTGTCTGACGGCTTGGGCAGTTTCATTGCCGGCAATCTGAAAGAATTTCCGAAGGTCAATACAACTGATGCCGATGGCTGGCTGAACTTTACCGAGGGCGGCGCGCCGGTGCGGGCGCGGCTGTTGCAATTGGACAATAATTTGGTGCTGCTGGTCGGGCAAGATATTGCCGATGGCGAGAATTTGCTGGCGGCTTTTCGCCAAGCCTTTGTGTTGGCGCTCATTGCCATGCTGCTGGTTGGCTTGGGCGGCGGCGCGTTTTTGGCGCGGCGCGGACTAAAACAAGTTGAGGCGATTGGCGCGGCTCTGAAGCCCGTCATGGAGGGTGATTTATCAACGCGCTTGAATCTGCGGCGCGATGGTGCCGAGTGGCAGGCATTGGCGGCGCAAATAAATGCCATGCTGGCGCAGCTCGAAACACTGATGGGCGCGACGCGGCAGGTCAGTGATAATCTGGCGCATGATTTGCGCGCGCCCCTGACGCGGCTGCGGGCGCGGTTGGAGGGGCTGTTGGCCGATACGGGCGAGGCCGCGCTGGCCGGCGCGTTGGAAGATGTCGATGGCTTATTAAAAAGCTTCAACGCGCTGCTGGCTTTGTCGCGCTTGGATAGCGGCGTCACCACATTAAATGCAGAGGCGGTTGATGTCGCTGCATTGCTGGCTGATATGCATGATTTATTCGCGCCGATTTTCGACGATAATGACATGACATTGGGTCTGGCTTGTGCCGATGCGCCGCGCCTGTCGGGCGATGCCGCTTTGTTGGCGCAAGCGCTGGTCAATTTACTGGAAAACGCGCTGGCTCATGCCGCGATAAAAGGCAGTATCGTCACTTTGGCCGCGCATGAAGATAATGGCTGCTTTGTTTTATCCGTCGCTGATGGCGGCGCGGGCATTGCCCCCGACCAACACGAACGGGCAATGGCGCGTTTTGTGCAATTGGACGAAAGCCGGTCTCAGAGTGGCAGCGGTTTGGGCTTGTCGCTGGTGGCGGCGATTTGCGCCCATCATGGCGGCGCGTTGGTGTTGCGAGACAATGCCCCCGGCTTGAAGGCAGAGCTTCATCTGCCGATAAAAAGCTGAGACCGCTGATGGCATCGCTTTTTCAAACCCTACCGCCGCGTCACCCGCTTAATGCCGACCAAGCTGAGCTGTTGCTGGAAGATGTGCGGGCCGATGAAACACTGACGCCGCTCATCTCAGCGCATGCCGATTTCTTCGCTTGGCTGGTTGAGGGCAGTTCGTTTTTGGCGCGCCTCATGCGCCGCTATCCCGATGTGTTGCTGGCTTTGCAAGAGGCCGCGCCGGAGGATTATCTCGATACGCTTTATACCGCATTGGATAGCGAGATGGCGGCGGCCACAGATAAAGACACCGCGATGGCGCTGTTGCGCCATGTCCGCAATCGCGCTGCTCTCACCATTGCTTTGGCCGATTTGGCCGATGCTTGGGATGTTGAAACCGTCACCAAATATCTGACCCGTCTGGCTGATTTGGCCGTGCGCTGCGGGCTCGATTTCCTGCTCCGTGAGGCGGTGGACGAAAAACGCCTCACCGCGTTTTCGCGCGATGGTTTGGTGGTGTTGGCGCTGGGTAAACATGGCGGGGAGGAGCTTAATTATTCCTCTGATATTGATTTCGTCATTTACTATACGCCCGACGCGCTGCCTTTGGCCGAGGCGCAAGACCGGCGTAAATTCCATATTAAGCTGGTGCAAGATTTAACCGCCCTATTGCAAAACCCGACGGCTGACGGTTTTGTTTTTCGGGTTGATTTACGCCTGCGTCCCGACCCCGGCGCGACGCCGGTGACTATCTCGGTTGATGCGGCGCTGGGTTATTATGAGAGCATGGGCCAGAATTGGGAGCGCGCTGTCTATATTAAGGCGCGCCCAATTGCCGGTGACCTGAAAGCCGGACAGAAATTTATTGATGATTTACAGCCCTATATTTGGCGGCGTTATTTCGACTTTGCGGCGATTGAAGATGTCCATTCGATGAAGCGACAAATGCATGCGGTGCGCGGTCACGCGGAAATTGTCGCGCAGGGGCATAATCTGAAACTGGGGCGCGGCGGTATTCGCGAGATTGAGTTTTTTGTGCAGACCCAGCAATTGATTGCCGGTGGGCGCGACCCCGATTTGCGTGGTCATCGCACTGTTGAGATGCTGTCCATGCTGGCGGCAAAAGATTGGATTAGCCATGACACGGCGACGCGGCTCACTGCCTCTTATTATTATTTGCGCCGCATGGAGCATCGTTTGCAAATGCGCCTTGATGAGCAAACCCAAACCCTGCCAAAAGATGATGACGGCTTTGCGGGTTTTGCGTGCTTTGCCGGATATCAAAATACCGATGCTTTCGCGGCTGATTTTATCGGCCACTTAAAGGGCGTGACGGCAGAATATGGCCAGCTTTTCGAACAAGCCGAAAGCCTGTCGGGCGAGGCCGGTAATCTGGTTTTCACCGGTGGTGAAGACGATCCCGAAACGCTGGAAACCCTGTCCAATATGGGCTTTCGCCGTCCGGCAGATATTTCTGCCATTATTCGCGGCTGGCATGCCGGACGCATGGCGGCGACGCGCAGCGCGCGGGCGCGCGAAATCCTCACCCGTTTGCAGCCGGTCATATTGAATAAGCTGGCCGAGGCGCGCAGCCCTGATGACGGGTTTATCCGCTTCGATCAATTCCTAACCGCGCTGCCCGCCGGTGTGCAGATTTTCTCACTGTTTCAATCGAACCCGCATGTGCTCAATCTGCTGATTGATATTATAAATTCTGCGCCGCGACTGGCTGCGCTTTTGTCGGGCAATGCGCGGCTTATTGATGCGTTGGTGGCCGGGCATATGCCGCAAGAGCTACCGGCGTCTTTCGATGGGTTTGAAGCGGCGATGGACGGCTTGCGCCGCCATGTGCATGAGGCGCAGTTTCGCGTCGGCACCAAAACCCTGGCCGACCCGACAATGGCGACAAGCTATGGCGAAGCCTATAGCCGCTTGGCCGAGACGGCGATTGGCACAATTTATGATGCGGCATTGGCCGATATTGAGCGCCAATATGGCCGCTTGCCTGAGGGCGATATGTTGGTGTTGGGGTTGGGCAAGCTGGGCAGTGGTGAGATGACCCTGCAATCCGACCTTGATTTGATTTTGATATGCGATTGCCCTGATTTCAGCGGACTATCCGATGGCGACAAACCGCTTGATGCTGATAGATGGTTTGCCCGCGCGGCGCGCCGTTTGATGAGCGGCTTAAGCGCCCCCTCGGCAGAGGGCGAGCTTTATGAGGTGGATACAAGATTGCGCCCGTCCGGCAATGCCGGGCCTCTGGTCACCAAGCTGAGCAGCTTTGTCGATTATCAATTAAACCAAGCCTGGAATTGGGAGCATATGGCGCTGACCCGTGGGCGGGTTTTGGCCGGTGGCGACAAATTGCGACACAAAGTTGAAGCGGCGATTGGCGATATTCTGAGCGCCCCGCGCGACATGGCCAAGCTGGCGCAAGATGCTAAGGATATGCGCCAACGCTTGCGCGCGCATCAGCCACAAGCCGGGCCGTTTGATATTCGACGCGGTGATGGCGGCTTGGTTGATGTTGAGTTTATCGCGCAAAGCCTGCAATTGGCACATGGCGCGCAGCATGAGGGCTTGCTGGTGCCGCAGCCCTTGCCACAACTTTTGCGGGCGCTTCACCAAGCTGATTGTCTCGACACATCTGCCCATGACGGCTTGCAGGGCGCCGCAGCCTGCTTTTTGAGCTTGCGACAAATTGCCAGCCTGTGTCTGGAAGATGACGAAAGCGCGCCACCGGCAGCGATTGCGGGACTTTTGCTGGAGGCGCTGAATGAGCCGGATATGAGCCGCTTAAGCGATGTCATTGAAGCGCATCGAAGCCATGTTTCAGCTTGTTTCGCCGCCACCATGTCGCATTTGCGGGGGCTGTGATAAGCCGGAAAAACGTCAGCCAAAGATTGACCCTGAAAAGCCAATCAAATAGCCTTTGAGGCGAATTTGGGAGAGTAACATGAATTTCGATTTTTCGGACGACCAGAAAATGTTGAAGGATCAAGCGCGCAGGTTCCTCGCGGACAAGTGCAGCTATGATGATGTGCGGACAGTTCTGGAAAGCGATGATAGCCATCATGATGGCGTATGGAATGGCTTGTGCGAATTGGGTTTTGCCGGTGCCGCTATACCGGAAGAATTTGGCGGGCTGGGGCTTGGCGCTTTGGAGCTTTGCGTGATTGCCGAAGAATTGGGCCGCGCCGCTGCGCCGGTGCCGTTCTCCTCGTCAATTTATATGTTTGCAGAGGCGCTTAAATTGGGCGCATCAGACGTGCAAAAAGCGGCTTGGTTGCCGCGAATTGCGAGCGGCGAAATTATCGGCACTTTGGCAACGGCTGAGGGCACGCAAGCGCCCAGCCCACGCACCGTCAAAGCAAGTTTTTCCGGCGGCACATTAAATGGTCGCAAATTACCCGTGCCCGATGGCGAAACCGCCTCGGTTGCCGTGGTGCTGGCCAATACGGGCGGCGCGGGCGAGCAGGCTTTGTCGCTGGTGCTGGTTGACCTTAATCAAGATGGCGTGACGCGCAGCGCGGTCAGCACGATTGACCCGACACGCGGCCATGCCGAAATTAATTTCGACAATGCCGCCGCTGAGCTTATCGGTGACGAAGGCGATGGCTGGGCGATGCTGAAACGGGTTGAGGCGGGTGCCGCGGTGCTGATGGCTTTTGAGCAAGTCGGCGGCGCGCAAGCCGCTTTGGATATGGCCAAAGAATATGCTCTCGACCGCTATGCTTTTGGTCGTCAAATCGGCTCCTATCAGGCGATTAAACACCGTTTGGCCGATATGTATGTGAAATTGGAATTGGCTAAATCCAACGCTTATTATGGCGCGATGATTTTGTCAGAAGACGGTGCCGAGCTTGAATTGGCGGCGGCGTCAGCGCGCATTTCAGCAACCGAGGCTTATCGTTTCGCGGCGCAGGAATGTATTCAAGTGCATGGCGGCATCGGCTTTACATGGGAAGCCAATCCGCAATTCCATTATCGTCGGTCAAAACTTTTGGCGCTCGCTTTGGGCAGTGCCAGCCGTTGGAAAGACAGGCTCGTTGCCGAGCTTGAGAAAAGTAATGTGGCGTGATGCAGCACATCTCGTATCAGTCGGAATTGATGAGATAAATATCAAGACGGCCTTTAGGCAGGCCACGAGGAAGGAAAGTTAAAATGGATTTTAACGATACCCCAGAAGAAGCAAAGTTTCGCGCCGAAGCGCGTGAATGGCTGAGTGCCAACGCCAAACCGAAAGACCCGAGCAAAGTCAAAGCGAGTGTCTCGCAAAAATCTGAGGCTGAACGTCTGGTGCGGGCTAAAGAATGGCAGGCCAAAAAAGCCGAAGCGGGTTATGCCGCCATCACTTGGCCGACCGAATATGGCGGACTTGGCGGCACCCCCATTCAGTCGGTGATTTACAGCCAAGAAGAGTCGAAATTTGACGTGCCCGGCGGTTTCTTTGAAATCGGCCTCGGCATGTGTATTCCGACCATGATGAAATGGGCGACCAAAGAGCAGTGCGATCGCTATGTGAAGCCTGCGCTATTTGGTGAAGAAATTTGGTGCCAGCTTTTCTCAGAACCGGCTGCCGGTTCTGATGTCGCGGGTCTGCGCACAAAATGCGAAAAAGACGGCGATGAATGGGTGATTAACGGCCAGAAAGTTTGGACCTCAGGCGCGCATTTTTGCGATTACGGCATTATTGTCACCCGCTCTGACCCGACCGTGCCGAAGCATAAGGGCCTGACCTTCTTCTTCCTCGATATGAAGACGCCGGGCATTGAAATTCGTCCGATTAAACAAATTTCCGGCGGCAGCGGCTTTAATGAAGTGTTCTTCAATGATGTGCGCGTGCCTGACAGCCAACGTCTTGGTGATGTCGGTGAAGGCTGGAAAGTGTCGCTGACAACGCTGATGAATGAGCGTTTGGCCATTGGTCAGGGCAGCGGCGTTGACTATGAAGAATTGCTGAAACTGGCGCGTGAAACCGAATTGGAAAACGGCCCGGCCATTAAAGACAGTAATGTCCGCGAAAAGCTGGCTGATTGGTATGTGCAATCGCAAGGTTTGAAATATACCAAATTCCGCACGCTGACCGCTTTGTCAAAAGGCCAAGTGCCGGGGCCGGAAAGCTCTATCGGTAAAATTGTATCGGGGCCAAAAATGCAAGACCTCGCCGGTTTTGCGATGGATATTCAAGGTCAGGGCGGTGTCATGCAAGACACGGAAGAAAGCCCGATGGCCGGTGCTTTCCAAAATCAGTGGATTGGGGCTGCGGGTTATCGCATCGCCGGTGGCACTGATGAGATTTTGCGTAACATTGTATCCGAGCAAGTGCTGGGTCTGCCGCAAGATATTCGCGTCGATAAAAATGTGCCGTTCAATGAATTGCCCGGCGCGGGTGGCAAGAAATAATCTTCAAGCCAAATTGATTTTGAAAGCCTGCGGGGGAAACCTCGCGGGCTTTTTCTTGCCCAATCGGCTGAAAAAGGCGACAAAGGCGCATGAGTTTAACCGCGCCCGATATTCGCTTTTCCGTCGCGCCGATGATGAATTGGACCGACCGGCATGACCGCTATTTTTTGCGGCTCATGTCGAAGCGCGCGCGGCTTTATACCGAAATGGTGACGGCTGACGCGATACGTTTCGGCGATCTTGACAAGCTGCTGGCCTATAATAAGGAAGAGCATCCTTTGGCGTTGCAGCTTGGTGGCAGCGACCCGTCTGCTTTGGCCGAAGCCGCCAAAATCGGTGAAGATTATGGTTATGACGAAATAAACCTCAATGTCGGCTGCCCGTCCGACCGTGTGCAGTCAGGGCGGTTTGGCGCCTGCCTGATGCAAGCCCCCGATTTGGTCGCTGACTGTGTGGCGGCCATGCAAGCAGCGGTCAAGCTGCCGGTCACGATTAAGTCGCGCATCGGTGTCGATGAGCAAGAGCCAAGTGAGGCGTTGTTCACATTGGTTGAAAAATGCAAAAGCGTCGGCGTCGGTCATTTTATTGTGCATGCGCGCAAGGCTTGGCTGGCGGGTTTAAGCCCGAAAGAAAACCGCAATATTCCGCCGCTCGATTATCCGCTTGTCTATCAATTGAAAGAGACGCATCGAGATTTGCTAATCTCGATAAATGGCGGCATTGAAACGCTTGATGAATGTCACGCGCATTTGCAAAAAGCCGATGGCGTGATGCTGGGCCGCGCGCCCTATAAGAACCCGTATTTACTGGCGACGATTGACCGCGATTTATTTGGCGACACCACAACGCCCTTGTCGCGCAATGAGATTGTGCATGCGTTAATGCCCTATGCCGCGCGTTTGGTGGAAAGCGGATCGCCACTCCATGCGTTGACGCGGCATGTGATGGGCCTGTTTCAAGGCATGCCGGGCGGTAAAATTTGGCGTCGGCATTTGAGCGAAAACGCGCCGCGCCGTGGCGATGACCCGCAAGTGCTGGCAGAAGCGCTGGCTCTGGTTGAGGCCGAGCAAGAAAAGCGAGCGGCATATGATGCGCTGCAAGAGGCGGGTGAATAATGGAAGCTGATTTGGCTTTGCTGGCTGTCGTGCTGTTGGTCGCTGGATTTCTCTCCGGCATTGTCGCCGGTCTATTGGGTGTCGGCGGCGGCATGATTTTGGTGCCGGTGCTGTTTCAGACATTTATTTTTTTCGATCTTCCGGCGCATTTGCAAATTCATATGGCGGTTGCCAGTTCAATGGCGATTATTTGCTTCACCGGCACTTTGTCGGCGCGCAGCCATTTTCGGCGCGGCGCGGTTGATGTCGATGTGGTTAAAAGCTGGGGCATGTTCATCGCCATTGGGGCTTTGGCCGGTGCCATGGCGGCGCGCTATATCGCGCCCGCAGGGTTGAAGATTATTTTTGCGACATTGGCGCTCAGCATGGCGACGCGCATGTTGTTGAATAAAAACCCGGGTGAGGCAGGCGCGGCCAGCATCGGTTTGGTGATGCAAAAAGGGCTGGCCTCATTGGTCGGGTTTTTCTCGGCACTAATGGGTATTGGCGGCGGCACATTATCTGTGCCATTGCTCAACGCCTCAGGGCGCGACGTGTTGCGCGCGGTCGGCACATCTTCAGTATTTGGTGTTTTCATTGCCGTGCCGGCGGCTTTGGGTTTCATGGCGGGCGGTTGGTCGCTGCATGACCTGCCGCCTTTTTCTTTCGGCTATGTCAATTTGCTGGCTGTGTTGGCGATTATTCCGACCAGCATGGCGGCGGCGCCATTGGGCGCAAGACTGGCACATCGCTTGAGCAAGAAAGCGCTGAACACGATTTTCGCCAGCTTTTTGGTAATTGCCGGCGCGCGCATGTTCATCGCCATTTTTATCTAGATTTTCTGGTCGTACTCACCGACTTCTTTATAAGAAGTCAAAAGCCCGTCAATCTCAGCGAAGATGGCGCGCATATTATCTTCCGAGGTCGGGCTTTCGACCACCACCACCAAGCCCGGCTTATTGGAGGAGGCGCGCACCAGCCCCCAAGTGCCGTCTTCAACCGTGATGCGCACGCCATTTACCGTCACAAGGTCGCGGATTTTTTGGCCGATAAGCGTGCCGCCATTGGCCGCCAAGTCTTCAAAATGGGCGATGGCGCGGTCAACCACATCGTATTTTTCCAAATCGTCGCAATAGGGCGACATGGTGGGTGAGCCATAAGTGACCGGCAAGGAGCGGCGCAAATCGGCCATGCTCTTATCTTCGGCGCGGGCCAGCATATCGCAAATGGCGATGGCGGTCACAATGCCGTCATCATAGCCGCGGCCAATCGGAGCGTTGAAAAAATAGTGACCGGATTTTTCAAAACCGGCCAAAGCGCCAATCTCATGCGTGTGGCGTTTCATATAAGAGTGACCCGTCTTCCAATAATGCGTTGTCGCGCCTGCGGCTTGCAGTTCAGGGTCGGTGTTGAACAGGCCGGTTGATTTCACATCGGCGACAAATACGGCGTCTTTATGTTGCTTGGCCAAATCGCGGCCAACCAGCACGCCCATTTTATCGGCAAAAATTTCCTCGCCCTCATTATCAACAACGCCGCAGCGATCGCCATCGCCGTCAAAGGCAAAACCGATATCGGCGCCGGTTTCCAGAACCTTGTCGCGCATGGCGTGCAGCATTTCCATATCTTCCGGATTGGGATTGTGATGTGGAAAGCTGTGGTCCAAGTCGCAATGCAGCTCGACCACATCAACGCCCAGCGCGCGCAGCACTTGCGGCGCAAATGCGCCTGCCGTGCCATTGCCGCAAGCGACCACGGCTTTCAGCCGACGCTTAATCTTATCGCGTCCGGTCAGGTCGTCCTTATAGGCTTGCGCCACGCTCTCGACGCGCTCGTAAGCGCCGCCGTCGCGGGCAATGCCTTTATTTTCCAGCACCATATCGCGCAAAGCCGACATTTCATCAGGGCCGAAAGTCAAAGGCCGCGCCGCGCCCATTTTAACGCCGGTCCAGCCATTTTCATTATGGCTCGCCGTCACCATAGCAACAGCCGGTGCGTCGAGATGAAACTGCGCGAAATAAGCCGTCGGCGATAAGGCGAGGCCAATATCCAGCACTTTCACACCGGCGCTCATCAAGCCGTTGGTCAGGGCGATTTTAATGCTTTGCGAGTAAGCGCGGAAATCATGGCCAACCACGATGCGCGGCTGTTCGGTGTCGCCCAGCAGGTCGAACAGCACATTGCCGAGGCCGAAACCAAGCGCTTGTATGCCGGAAAGATTAATCTCATCGGGAAACAGCCAGCGCGCATCATATTCGCGAAAGCCAGTCGGCTTGACCAGTGGCGTGTTTTCAAACTCTGCCGTATTGGGTTTCAAATCGGCTTGTGGCTTGGATAGCATGGAAGGCTCCATCGGAAGGTGGCAGATACCGTTATTGATTTTTGATAGCAGATTTACCGCTTCGATAAAACCGCCTATAACCGCGCCATGAGTGCTGATGACAAGAAACAGCAAGACATTATTCGCCTGACGCTGAGCGATAGTGTCGTGCCGGATATTCACATTGACGGCTTGCCGGAATTTGAAGCGGGCTGGGTTTGGCTGGCGGGAGCGGGCCCTGGTGACCCCGGCCTGCTGACGCTGCACGCGGTCAATGCGCTGAAACAGGCCGACAAGGTGGTGTATGACGCGCTGGTATCTGAGGATATTCTGTCGCTGGTGCGCCCCGAGGCGGAGCTTTTTTATGCCGGCAAGCGCGGCGGCAAGCCAAGCTGGAACCAGCAAGACATTACCGACAAGCTGATTGAATTGGCCAAGCAAGGCCATCGCGTGTTGCGTCTTAAGGGCGGCGACCCGTTTATTTTCGGGCGCGGTGGCGAAGAGGCGCAGGCTTTGGTCGCGGCCGATATTTCGTTTCGCATGATACCGGGCATTTCGGCCGGTGTCGGTGGTCTGGGCTATGCCGGTATTCCGGCGACCCATCGCGACGTCAATCATGCGGTGACTTTCGTGACCGGTCATTTGGCGGGGAAGGGCGAAGCCGAATTGCTCGATTGGGCGTCGATTGCCAAAGCCTCGCCGGTGATTGTCATTTATATGGCGATGAGCCGGTTGGCGGTGATTGCCGATTTATTGATGCAAGCCGGGCGTAGCGCCGATGAGCCGGTCGCCATTGTCACCCATGCGACAACGCCGCGCCAACGCATCGCGACGGGACGTTTGGCCGATGCGGCGCAATTGGCGGCGGATAATGGGCTGGAGCCACCCTCGATAATTGTGATTGGCGCGGTGGTGGATTTGGCCGAAACGCTTCACTGGTTTGGTGATAAACCGGTTTAAGCCTGCTTCATGGCAGCAAGGCGGTCGGGGAGTTGCGCCAGCACAGCGCGCTTCTCATCGTCTGAAAAGCCCGACCAGCCGCCGATTTCCATTAATTTACGTCCACAGCCGACGCAAAATTGAGTGCGCGCCGATACCGCGCAGACTTGGCGGCAGGGGGACTTCACGCTGGTGTCTTTTTCGGTCATGCCAATCTATTAACATATTGCGCCCGATGCGTCATTTTTTCCCGAAAGGGTGATTGATTCACCCCTCAATTTAGCTAAATTCGAACAAATTAAATTTGGAGGTCGTGATGGACATCGATTTTGAACCTGAAGATAAGGCGTTTCGTGATGACGTGCGCAGCTTTATTGAAGAAAACTATCCGCAGCATTTGGTTGGGGTAGATCGTGGTGAATTGGACAAAGAAGATTTTCTTGCGTGGCACAAAATTCTGGCGAAAAAAGGTTGGGCTGCCCCAAGCTGGCCGGAAGAATTTGGCGGCACTGGCTGGACGGTGACGCAGAAATATATTTGGAATGAAGAAAGCGCAGCTTTCGGCACCATTCCGCCGCTGCCTTTCGGCATCGCCATGCTTGGGCCGGTGATTTATAATTTCGGCAATCAAGAGCAGAAAGACTGGGTATTGCCGGGCATTTTGTCGGGCGACACATGGTGGTGTCAGGGCTATTCAGAGCCGGGCGCGGGTTCAGACCTTGCCGGTCTGAAAACCAAAGCCGAATTGGAAGGCGACGAATATGTCGTCAATGGCCATAAAATTTGGACGACATTGGCGCAACATGCCGATTGGATGTTCTGCCTCGTGCGCACCAGCAGCGACGGCAAACCGCAAGAGGGCATCTCTTTCTTACTGATTGATATGAACACGCCGGGCATTGAAGTGAAGCCCATCATCACCATTGATGGAGGTCATGAAGTCAATGAAGTCTTCCTGACCGATGTGCGTGTGCCGGCCAAAAATCTGGTGGGCGAGCAAGATAAGGGCTGGACGATTGCCAAGTTTTTGCTGGGCAATGAGCGCTCGGGCATTGCCGGTGTGGCGCGCTCGAAAAAAGCCATTGATCGGTTGCGCGATATTGCGCGCGGCGAGTTGGAAGACGGCGTGCCGCTTTTGGACTCGGCTGATTTTGCGCGTAAAATTTCCGAACTGGAAATTGACCTGACGGCGCTGGAATATACCGAATTGCGGACATTGGCCTCTGAAAGTAAAGGTCAGGGCCCGGGACCGGAAAGCTCCATTTTGAAAATTAAGGGGACGGAAATTCAGCAACGGATTACCGAACTGACAATGGAAGCGGTCGGCAATTATGCGTCACCCTGGGTGCCGCAGCTTGACCGCGGCGACAATTATCTGTCCATCGGGCCGGACCATGCCGAAGGCGTGTCGCAATCTTATTTTAACAATCGTAAGACCTCCATTTATGGCGGGTCGAACGAAATTCAGCGCAATATCATTGCCAAGATGGTTTTGGGTCTTTAGGCTCTCGCCAAGCTCAAAGCGAATTTGAAGAGGAATTGAACAGTGGACTTTAGTTTTACCGAGGAACAAACCCTGCTCCGCAATATGGTGCAGAGCTTTGTGCAGGATAATTATGATTTCGACAGCCGGATGAAAATCGTCCGCAGCGAAGAAGGCATGAGCCGCGAGATTTGGGGCCAATTTGCCGAGCTTGGCTTGCTGGCTGCGCCGTTCTCAGAAGAGATGGGCGGCCTTGACGGTGGGCCGATTGAAACCATGGTCATCATGGAAGAACTGGGTCGCGGTCTGGTGGTTGAACCCTATTTACCGACGATTGTTCTGTGCGGTGGTATCTTGTCCCGCCATGCCTCAGACGCGCAAAAAGAAGCGCATCTGCCGGGCATTATCGGTGGCGAAGATGTATGGGCGCTGGCTTATGCTGAGCCGCAAAGCCGCTTCAATCCGGCTGATGTTTTGACCTCGGCCAAAGCTGATGGCGACGGATATGTGCTGAACGGCACCAAAGCCGTTGTCGCTGCTGCGCCCTGGGCCAGCAAGCTGATTGTGTCAGCCCGCATTTCAGGCGACCAGCGCGATAGCGACGGTCTTGGCTTGTTCATTGTTGAGAAATCGGCAAGCGGTGTTTCAACGCAAGATTATCCGACAGTTGATGGCAATCGTGCCAGCGAAGTGACACTGGAAAATGTCACCGTCGGTGCCGATGCGCTTATCGGCGATGCCGGTAACGGGCTGGCTTTGCTTGACGAAGCGCTTGATTACGGCATTGGCGCGGTTTGCGCCGAAGCCATTGGTCACATGAAGTGCCTGAATGATGCAACGGTTGAATATTGCAAGACCCGCAAACAATTCGGCGTGCCAATCGGTAGCTTCCAAGTGCTGCAACACCGCATGGTCGATATGTTTATGGAATATGAACAATCGGTTTCAATGACTTATATGGTCAATATGAAACTGACTGAAAGCGAAGCTGAACGCAAAAAAGCGGCAGCCGGTGCGAAAGTGCAAATCGGCAAATCAGGTCGTTTTGTCGGTCAAGAAGCGGTGCAATTGCACGGCGGTATGGGCATGACAGAAGAGCTGAATGTCGGCCATTACTTCAAGCGTTTGACTGTTATCGACACACAATTCGGTAATGTTGACCATCACTTGAAGCGCTTCGCGGCCGCTTAAGTTTGCCCATGCTGGATTTTGACCAGCAGGGTCACATTTTAACCCTGACCATCAACCGGCCCGACATGCGCAATGCGCTTGGCGAGCCGGGCGATGGCGGTGTTTTTTCAGATGCGGTGGCGCAAATCAATGCCGACCGCTCGGTGCGATGCGTTATTCTGACCGGTGCCGGTTCGGCGTTTTCAGCCGGTGGTAACGTGAAAGCCATGCAAAAGCGCGAAGGCCCGTTTGGCGGTGCCGGTGCGCATATTGCCGATGGCTATCGGCGCGGCATTCATCAAATCGTTAAAAGCCTTTGGGGGCTGGAAGTGCCGGCCATTGCCGCAGTTAATGGCCCGGCCATTGGGCTGGGCAATGATGTGGCGTGTCTATGCGATATGCGTATCGCGTCGGAAAAGGCTATTTTCGGCGCGACTTTCTTAAAAATCGGGCTTATTCCGGGCGATGGCGGGGCATGGCTGTTGCCGCGCATTATCGGTGGCGCGCGCGCCGCTGAATTGCTGTTTACCGGCAAAACCATATCTGCCGATGAGGCGTTTGGCTGGGGTCTTGTGTCGCAAGTCGTTTCAGATGACAAGCTGCTCGAAACTGCGCATGATATGGCTCATCACGTGGCGGAACAAAGTGCTGAGGCATTGCGCGCCGCCAAACGTCTCATGCGTAATGGTCAAAACAGCAGTTTTGAGACAATAATGGAAATGTCTGCCAATGCGCAGGCGCTCATGCATTTGAGCGATGACCATAATGAAGCCGTGTCGGCCATGCTCGAAAAGCGTCCGGCAGAATATCAGGATAAATAACAGGCAGGGAGGCCGATCATGAAAGTAGGATATATGGCAACGTTGAAAGTTGTCGATGGCAAGCAAGCGGATTTCGAAGCCGCTTTCGCAGAAATGCAAAAAGCCGTGAAAGCTGATGAGCCGGGCACGCTGCAATATGATTTGCTGCAAGATGAAGCCGATGCCACGGTTTATCGTGTGTTTGAAATTTATGAAAATCTCGATGCCCGCAACGTGCATGGCAAATCGGCTGCTTTCGGCGCGGCTGCCGCGCCACTGGGTGGCGGTGTCATGGCCGGTGCGCCTGACGTCGTGCCGGTAAAATTCATATCCTAAGGAGACCGAGATGGATTTGACTTATAGTGCTGAAGACGAAGCCTTCCGTCAGGAAGTGCGTGACTTCATTGAAGAGGCTTTTACGCCCGATATTCGCCGCGAATGTGAGCGTTCGAAAAACGGCTATATCACCAAGCAAGGCCATGAGACATGGCAGAAGCGCCTTTATGAAAAAGGTTGGGCCGCGCCAAATTGGCCGACCGACCATGGCGGTGCCGGATTTACCCCGACGCAGAAATTCATCTATACGCAAGAAATGGAAGCCGCCGGTGCGCCGCATACTATTGCTTTCGGCATGACAATGGTCGCGCCGGTGATTATGAAATTCGGCACGGAAGAGCAAAAAGCCAAATATCTGCCCGATATTTTGGCCTCTAATGTGTGGTGGTGTCAGGGCTATTCAGAGCCGGGTTCAGGCTCTGACTTGGCGTCGCTGCAAATGAAAGCCGAAGATAAGGGCGACCATTTTCTCTGCAATGGCACGAAAATTTGGACCACAATGGCACAGCATGCCGATATGATTTTCTGCCTTGTGCGCACCTCGAATGAGGGCAAGCGGCAAGAAGGCATTTCATTTCTGCTGATTGATATGCACACGCCGGGTGTTACCGTGTCGCCATTGGTGACGCTAGACGGTCCGGCTGAGGGCGCGCAGGAGATTAACCAAGTGTTTTTCGAAGACGTCAAAGTGCCGAAAGAAAACCTTGTTGGCAATTTGAACGAAGGTTGGACATGCGCCAAATATCTGCTCGAATTTGAACGCGGCAATCCGTATTCAGGCGGGCTGTATCGCGCGCTCAGCAAGGTCAAAAAACTGGCCGCCGATATTGTCATGGACGGTCAACCGCTGATTGAAGATGTTGATTTCGGTGCCAAGCTGGCTGATTTGGAACGCCAGATTATGGTCATGGAAGCGACTGAATTGCGTATCTTCTCTGAGATAAGCGCCGGTCAAAATATCGGCCCCGGCTCGTCTTCCATGCTGAAGACGCGTGGCTCTGAGTTGCAGCAAGAAGTGTCGCAATTGGGCATGGAGGCTGTCGGCCAATATGGTCTGCCTTTTGTTGAGGACACATTGGCGTCGAATAATGAGAGTGATATCGGCATGGCCGGTGTTGCGCCTGTGACGCCGCGTTATTTCAACTATCGCAAGACCTCAATCTATGCCGGCTCAAATGAGATTCAGCGCGGTATTATCTCAAAGGCCGTTTTGGGTCTCTAAGTCGGATCTCTGATATATCCGAATAAGAAATGAAAATCGGGGCGTCCTCTCTTTTAGAGCGGGCGCCCTTTTTACATGAAGACGCGAATGAGCAATATCAGCGCAAAGACAGCGAGAAAGATGCCCGCCGCTGCGCCGGTTGAGGCCACGCCTGAGGCCAGTCCTGTTGCTCGGCTGGCTTCCTCGCTGGTGCGGATGGCGCGCAGCATAAGCTGAATAAAGCGCTCTTTCACGCTGTTCCAGATTTTCATCATTGGTCTGCCGAGCGCCAAGACCATAAGCGGCATGGCGCGGCGGGTAAGCCAATCGGTATAAATAATTGTCCGGCCGGCATTCAGCGGATAAATGCCGCGCCGCACCATGAGGGTAAAGGCGAGGGCCACAAAGGCCATCAATTGCAATTCGCCCAAAACATGGCCGCTATCCCAAACCTTGTAAGTCACCTCATAGGGCAGAAGCGCGTAAAGCGCATCGGGATATAGGCCGATGACAAGACACAAGCCGGCGGCCAATGCCATAGCGACACGCATATTCAGCGGTGCTTCGTCGGCGGTGATTTTCGGGTTCGGCGCAAAGAAAGTGGCGTAAGGAATTTTCAATGCCGTATGCAGCACCACGCCGACCGATGCAAAAAGCAGCCCCAGCCAGACCAATAATTCGCCTTGCTTGGCCACTGCGCCAATGGTCAGCGCTTTGGTGGTAAAGCCTGAAAATAACGGCATGGAGGCAATCGACAAAGCGCCGATGAGGCTGAAGCCTGCCGTCCAGGGCATGTAGCGCGCCAAACCGCCCAGCGCGCTGGCTTGGTCTGTGCCGGTGCGCATAAATACCGCACCAATGCTCATAAATAGCAGCCCCTTATACAGCACACTGGCAAAGGCATGGGCGGCGACGCCGTTCAATGCCAATTCAGTGCCAATGCCGATGCCGACAACCATAATGCCAAGCTGATTGACCAGCGCAATGGCCAGCACGCGGCGCAGATTATTTTCAAGCAAGGCGGCAAATAGCGAGATAATAGCCATAGCGAGGCCGATATAAATCAGCGGTTTGAAACCGGCAAAGCAGATGACCAGCATATAAATCGCCAGCTTGGTGGTGAAGGCCGACAGCATAACCGAACCGGTGGGCGAGGCTTCGGGGTAAGCATCTTGCAGCCAGCCGCCCAAAAGCGGAAAGCCTGCCTTAATGCCGAAAGCCAGCAGGATACAAAAACCGGCAGGGGTGGTTGCGTCCAACGCCGTGATGGCGAAGCCTGCACCGGCGCGCCATAGCATTATCGCACCGGCCAATAAAATAACGCCTGAGGCGACTTGCATCAGTAAATAACGCATTGCGGCGCGGGTCGCGCGCGGCGCGTTTCCGGCCAGCACCAAAAATACGGAAGCGAAAGTGGTGAGTTCCCAATAAATGAACAGGGTCAAAAAATCGCCCGCAAACAACGCCGCAATCGCGGCACCGGCATAGGCCAGTCCTGCCGTGGCGGTAATTTTGGCGTTTTCATGCATGGCATAAATGACATTCAGTGCCGCGGCGATGTGGAAGACCAGCGCGAAGGGCTTGGTTATCGCTTCGGCGCGCACCAAAATCAAATCAATGCCTGCCAAAGTGACGGTTATGGTTTGGCCGGGCGACATCTGCCAGACCGACCAGCCCGACACAGCGATGAGAGCCAGCATATAGCCATGACGGATAGATGAGGGCAGCAGGGGAACGGCCAGCGCGCCGATGATAAGAATCATGCCCGGCATGTTCAGCAGCATGGTGAGGGTGTTCTCAATCATCATCGCCCCCATAATAATCGGGCGCGCGCGCCATCAGCTTGCCCAGCGCGAAGCTGATAGCCACCACAAGGCCGGTCGCAAGAATTCCAAACAGGGCAAAGAAAAGCGGTGTCGCTTCAAGCGCAAAATAAGCGTGGCGATGAATAATGGCCTCAGCCGCCAGCAGCAGCGCACACAGGCTCAGTAAAGCGCGCATGATGCGGCGACCGGTGAGCATTGTTTCAGTCTTCTTGCTCATCTCAGCCCCCGAAATCCAGAATGAACATATCGACCGCGAAGAACAGCACCACTGACATCAGCGCCGTCAGGCAAAGCGGCAGCAGCATATATAAAGGCGCTTCTTGCACGGCTTGGCTTTTCAGCCCATGTGTCGGTTTGGCGAAGAAACCGCGCAGCACAATCTCGCCCAGATAAACGAGATTGAGCAGTGATGACACCATCAACACGCCGAGCACCAGCATATGACCATTATCCAGCGCGCCGCCCATCAGCATGACTTTCGACCAAGCCCCGGCCAATGGTGGCACACCGATAATGGACAGGGCACCAAAGGCAAATGCCGTATAAGTGACCGGCATGACGCGCCCGAGGCCGTTCATGTCTTTAATGTCGGTCAGGTGATGCGCTACATAAATCGCACCGGCGCAGAAGAACAAAGTGATTTTGCCCGCCGCATGCGCCGCAATATGCATGGCCGCGCCGCTGGCCGCCAATGAGGTGGCCAATGCCGCGCCCAGCACGATATAGCCAAGCTGGCTGACAGTTGAATAGGCGAGGCGGGCTTTCAAATTGGTTTTGCTCATGGCAACAACCGAGGCCGCCAGAATAGAGAAGCTGGCAACCCAGACGAGCCAGTCGCTGCTGCCCGTCTCGCGCAGAAAATCAATGCCGAAAATATAGACCGCGACTTTCAGCACAGTGAAGACACCGGCCTTCACCACAGCCACGGCATGCAAAAGCGCGCTGACCGGTGTCGGCGCTACCATTGCGGCAGGCAACCAACGATGCAGCGGCATCAGCGCTGCCTTGCCAATACCAAAGGCAAACAGCCCCAGCAGGAAAGGCACATAAAACGGGTCGATGTGACCGGCGAGAATACCGCCGCTTTCAAAATCCAACGTACCGGTCAGCACCCAGACGCTCAAAATGCCGAACAGCAAAAAGACAACCGAGCTGGCGACCAAAATGCCGAGATAAACCCGCCCCGCCTGCATCGCCTCAGCCGTGCCTTTATGAGTCACCAGCGGATAGGTGGAGAAGGTAAGAATTTCGTAGAAAACAAACAGCGTCAGCAAATTGCCGGACAGCGCAATGCCCATCGCCGCATGAATGGCAATGGCATAGAAAAACATGAAACGTGTATGGTTTTTTTCACCCGCGCCGCGCATATAGCCAATCGTGTAAAGCGTCGCCACAGGCCACAACACACCGGCAACCAGCGCGAATAATTTGCCCAAAGGCTCGGGCGTGAAGCTGATATCCAGCCCCGCCGCCAGAGACAGCAGCGTAACTGTCTCGCCATTTGGCGTGCCGTAAAGCTGAATGGCGCAAGCCGCCGTCACCAGCCCGATCAGCAGGGCTTGCCCGTCGCGCAGATTTGGGCGGTCATGCAGCAGCAGCACCAATGCCGAGGCCAGAAGCGGCAGCCCCAACAGGGCGATAATCAACATATCGACGCCCATTAACGCCCCTCCCCGATGAAGACGGCGGCGGCGGCATAGGCTGCGTCAACCAATGGGCCGGCGAAAATGCCAAAGCCGATGGTCGCCAATACCATCAGCCAAGCCGGCACATAATGCGCCGGTGTTTCAAGCAGAACGGGCGCGCCTGCGGGGCGTTCTTTCAGCCATGCGGCTTCGATGATTTTCCAGACATAGGCCAGCGCCAATGCCGAGCTGATGAAAGTCAGTCCGGCCAGCAGCCAGAAGTTTTGTTCCAGCAATGCGCGCACCAAATAAACTTTGGAGATAAAGCCTGCCGTTAACGGCACGCCGATAAGCGCCAAGCCGCCGACCAAAATAGCGGTCATGGTGATGGGGATTTGCCGTCCCGCGCCCTCAATGCTCTGCATGCTGGCGCGCCCGACTTGCGCGGCAATCGCGCCAATGGCCAAAAACAGCGCGCCTTTCATCAGCGCGTGATTGAATAAATGAATAAAGGCTGCCGCCAAGCCGGTCAGGCTCATCGCGCCAATGCCAATGGCCATATAGCCAAGCTGGGCAATCGAAGATTGGGCGAAAAGTTTTTTCAAATCGGTTTCCAATATCGCCGCCAGCGTTCCGGCAAATGCACCGGCAATGCCGAGCGTCAAAATCAATAAACCGATGGCATCGGCGAGGCCGTTAAACTCAACCCCAAACACGCCGAACATCAGGCGTATCAGCACATAGACCGACACTTTGGTGGCGGTGGCGGCCATCAGCGCAGACACCGCTGAGGGCGCATAGGCATAGGCGGGTACCAGCCAGAAATGCAGCGGGAACAGCGCCATTTTCAAAAACAGGCCGAGCGCGATAAAGGCCAATGCGGTAAACGCCGCGCGGGCCGATTCCACTTCGGCCAAGCGCTCGGATAAATCCATCAGATTAAGCGTGCCGGTGAGCATATAAAGCAGACCCAGCCCGATAACGTAAAAGGTCGCGCCGACGGTGCCGAGAATAAGATAGTTAAAGGCGGCCGGTAGGGCGCGGCGGTCGCGTCCCGCACCCATCGCCACCAAAGCGTAAGCCGATAGCGATGAGATTTCGAGAAACACGAAAATATTAAAAGCGTCACCCGTCGTGACCTGGCCCAACATGCCGGCAATGGTCAGCAGCCAAGCGGCGTAAAACAAGGCATGGTCGCGCGCGTCAATTTCGGCCTCCACCAATCGCCGCGCCGCAATGGTGGCGACAAAGGCAAGCCCCGAAACCACCGGCAGGACAAGGGCGCTGGCGGCATCAATGACATAAACAATGCCGAGCGGAGCAGGCCAACCGCCGAGGTCGTAAATTAATGGCCCGTCGGCTTGATATTGCAGGCTGAATAAAACAGCCGAAATGAGAAAGGCCGCGCCGGTGAGCAAAAGGGCAAGCCCCCATGCCATATCGCGTCCGCGCAAAAGGGCGGCCAGTGGCGCGCCCAAAAGCGGCAGCAAAACTTGTAAAACCGGAAGGTGCTGCATCATGCGTCGCGTGCCTCCGCATTTTCTTCGGCCTCAATCATTTTAATGAGGTCGTCATCTTCAATCGTGCCATAGCTTTCATAAACACGAATAATGAGCGCATAGCCGACCGCCGTTGTCGCCACGCCAACCACAATGGCGGTCAGAATAAGCACATGCGGCAGCGGATTGGCGTAAAGCGTTTGCGCCTCGCCGGTCAGAATCGGGGCCGTGCCATTGGCCACTTTGCCCATTGAAATATACAGCATGAAAACCGAAGTCTGAAAAATCGTCAGCCCGACCATTTTTTTGACCATATTGCCGCGCGCAATAACGGCGTAAAAGCCGATCATCATCAGCGCGATGACTAGAAAATAATTCCACTGGCCGGCGAGACTGCTCATTTGCGCGCCCCCGTTTGGCGTTTCTTTTTGGGCTTATTGGTGGGGGGGCTTACCTCTTCATGCGCCTGCATTTTAGACAGCAGGCGAATATGCGTCAGCCGTCCGGCGAAGGTAAAAAACAGCGCGACCATCACCGAAGCGACCGTCAGCCCGACGCCGAACTCGACCAGTAAAATGCCGATATGCTGGCCCGATTTTGCGGTCGCGCCCAGCACATCATAGTCGAGGTAATTGGCCCCAAAGAAGAAAGAGGCAACGCCGGTCAGGCCATAAAGCAGCACACCGGCGCAAATCGCCAACAGGTTTAGATTGGCAGGCCAGACATGACGCCCGCGATTAAGACCGAAAATCATCGCGTTCAAAACAAACGCGGCGGCGAAAATAACACCGGCTTGAAAGCCGCCGCCCGGGCCGTAATCGCCGTGAAATTGCACGTAAAGCGCAAACAGCATGACGGTCGGTATCATGACTTTGGAGACAACGCGAATGACCGGATTATCCTGCACTTTTGCCCTCCCCATTTTTGCGGCGCTTGGTTATGCGGCTTTGGCTTTTCGGGCTTTTGTTTTTAGGGTGATGCGGGCGGGTAAAGCCCCCCAGCACCAGCAGCACGGCAATGGCGGCGGTGAAAATCACCACCGTCTCACCCAGCGTGTCATAGCCGCGATAGCTTGCCAGAACCGAGGTGACGACATTCGGGATACCGATATCGTCAGCGCTGCCTTTGATGAATTCGGGCGCGACGTGATTATGTATCGGCGCGTTCACATCACCGAAAGCGGGTAAATCGGTGACCGCAATGGCCAACATGGCGGCGGTGGCCAATGCCAAAAACGCCGGCACAAAAGCAATGGAGTGCGGTTTTTCTTTGGCCGGTACCAATGACAAAGTTGCCAGTGCCAAAATGCTTGAAATGCCCGCGCCGACAGCGGCTTCGGTGAAGGCGACGTCAACCGCATCAAGCACCACAAACAGCGTTGCGGCAACCAGCGAAAATGCCCCCGACAACATGACAACGGCAAACAGGCGATGCAAGCGCAAGGCCAAAATGGCGATGAGCGTCAAAAGCGAGATGAGCGATGCATTGACGAGGAAACCGGACATTAGCCGCGCCCCCGTTCACTATTTTTCTTAGCCTTCAAATTGTCAGGTTCTTGGTCTGAAAGCCGCACCGCACGCGCAATTGCATGGGTGGCGGTCGGGCCGGTCATCACCAGAATAAAGCCGATAAGAATAAGCCGCACCGTTACTGTCCAATCGGGAGACAGCATTAAAAGGCCGAATAAAATAAGCCCGGCGCCGCCCGTATCGACAATGCCCGCGCCGTGCATGCGCTGGTAAACATCGCCCAAGCGCAACAGGCCCAGCGCTCCAAAAATAACGGCGAGACTGCCGATAAGCAGGCTGGCAATGCCGATAAACTGCATTATATCTGTCGCGCTCATGCGTCTTCCTCATCTTCGTGAAGCACATGATCGCCCAGTGTGCCGAAGCGGAAGAATTTCAAAATGGCGATGGTGCCGATGAAATTAATCAACGCATAAAGCATGGCAATGTCGAGAAAGGCGGGTCGCCCGTCAAAAAAACCGTAAACCGCGATGAGTAAAACCGCAATCGACCCCACTGCATTTACCGCCAAGACGCGGTCAAAAGAGGTTGGGCCAAGCGTAGCGCGAATAATCGCCAGCGTCGCGGCAATGCCCAGCGCAATTAGCGTCATGGCCAGAGCGATTTCCATTATTTGCCCTCCAAACTGCTGACTTTCGCATCCATATCCAGCTCGAGACAGGCGGCGGCAAAAGCGTCGGTCAGGCCGTGAACCAAAATCGTATTCTCGGTTTCATCGACATCGACCGATACCGTGCCCGGCGTCAGAGTGATGAAATTGGCATGCGTTACCAATCCGGCGACAGTTTTCTGGCTGGCCTTCACGCTGACCATTTGAGGCCGCGCAAGTTTCGGATTGAGGATAACCCGCACCACGCCCATATTGGATTTCAGAATTTCCCATATCAGCCATAATGTGATTTTGGGCAGGCGCATCAGAATGGCCATGGGCAGGCCTTCTTCGTCGAGCACGCCCATGCGCGCGGCAATCAGCGATGCGCCCAACGCTGAGAAAAAGCCAAGCGTCAAAAGCAAGCCGTTATAATGGCCCGAAAGCAGCAGCCAAAGGGCGTATAAAAGGGCGGTTGATAGGGCAATCTGGCGCATAAGATAAAATGGGCGCGAGACCTACCCGCGCCCAATCTCAATTACTTGCTGGCTTCTTGGATCAGTTCGAACATGCGACCTGTCTGCTCGCCACCCTGGAACAGGGCTTTGGCAGCGTCGTCAATTTTCGAAATGGCTTCCCAGTTTTCAGCAACATCTTCGGCGCTTGGGTTTTCACCCAAATACGTGCCTTTGGTTTCGACAATGGCGGCTGATGTATAAGCACCGGCACCAGCACAGATAATTTTGCCGGTCGGCGCGCCTTCGGAGCACATAAAGACAACAGCCGGGGTCACCCGCTCAGGTGTCAGCATCTCTTCCATTTCGGCAGGCATCAGATTTTCCGTCATGCGCGTCCACGCAACCGGAGCCAGCGCGTTAATGTGGATGTTGTCTTTCTGGCCTTCCAGCTTCAGCGTGTTCATAAAGCCGACAACGCCCAGCTTGGCCGCGCCATAATTGGCTTGGCCGAAATTGCCGTAAAGACCTGAAGACGAGGAAGTGACCATGATGCGGCCATAGCCTTGCTCTTTCATAATCGGCCATACCGCTTTGGTCGGCTTCATCGTGCCGAACAAGTGCACATCGACAACAAAGGTGAAGTCACCGATTTCCATTTTGGCGAAACTTTTATCGCGCAGCACACCGGCATTATTGACCAGCACATCAATGCGGCCATAAGCGTCCATGGCTTGCGAAATCATATTGTCAACGCCCGCATCATCAGTAACGCTAGAGCCATTGGCGATGGCTTCGCCACCGGCGGCCTTGATTTCAGCAACAACGGCTTCAGCCGCCTCTGATGAACCGCCTGAACCGTCCATGCTGCCGCCCAAATCATTAACCACAAGTTTTGCACCGCGGCGGGCAAAATCAAGCGCGTGACTTTTGCCAAGACCGCCACCGGCACCGGTGACGATGACAACTTTATCGGTAAAATCCAAACTCATTATATATATCCTCCAAAGAAAAAATCTGCCCTGTTGTGCATGATGGCGCGGCAGGGGTCAAGCGGCTTTCAGCCCTTATCCCATATAGATTTACTGCGCTGCCGCCAGTCCGGCTTCGGGCAGTTCGGCGGCATCGGCCAGCAATTTATAAGAGCGTTTGCGCGCCTCAATATCCGGAATGAGGGTGAGCGCAAAAACCTCATCAATGGCATATTGCGTGACCGTATCATTCAGCCGTTCCAGCACATCATCGACTTGGCCGGTAAAGCCACGGCCTTCAATTTGCGGCAAAATGGCCTCGTCTTGCGGCGTTAATGGCCAATCCTGCGCCTCTCGCAGGCTCGGAAAACGCCCGCCCTTATTCTGCATTAATTGTGTCGCCCAAATATTGCGCGAGCGCGCCAAATAGGCCGCTTCTTCCGCCGTCTCTGCCGCCAAGACAGATGTTGCCAGCATGACTTTCGGTTCCGCGCATTGGCGCGAGGGTTTGAAATGCGTGCGATAGGCATTAAGCGCCATTTCCAGATTATCGGGATTGATGAAATGGGCATAAACATAAGGCAGACCGAATTGCGCCGCGTGATAAGCGCCATCGCCGCCCGAGCCGAGCATGAATACCGGCACAGCCTCCGGCCCTAGCGGTTGCGCGTGCATGCCCTGATAGGGATGGTCTTCAGGGAAGCCGCCTGCATCGCCTTTCAGGCCATTGGCGTCTTCGAGAAATTGGATCAGCATTTCGACTTGTTGCGGAAATACTTCCGGCGGCCAGGATTCTGGCCCCGGCTGCAAAGCGGCGGCGGTTTTCGGGTCACCACCCGGCGCGCGCCCCAGTCCCAAATCGATGCGCCCACCCGACAGGCTGGCCAGCATACGAAATTGTTCCGCGACTTTGAGCGGCGCGTAATGCGGCAGCATAATGCCGCCCGAGCCGACAGAAATATTTTTTGTGCGCGATACAATATGCCCGATCAGGATTTCCGGCGCAGCACCGGCAAAAGCCGATGTGTTGTGATGTTCAGCCAGCCAAAAGCGGCGGTAGCCCAATGTGTCGAGATATTCTGCCAGCGCAACGGTTTCGCGCACCGCTTGCGCGGCATTGGTATCGGTCACAATCGCCGATTGGTCGAGGGCATTCAGGGCAAAATCAATCATCGGGAGAGCTTAAGCGAAGCGCTGTGAAAAAACCAGATGGCAAAGCGGCTTTCGGCTCAGTTTCCGCTTGCGACCTGCGGCGGAGCGAGTACTATCGCTCAGCAATTTGGGAGGGTTAAGCTGTGTATCAGGAATTAAGACAAATTCGCGCCGAAATGACGAGCGCAGAAAGCATGTTTGCCGTTGGTGAGATTGAGGTGCGCGGCGAGACGATGAAGACCTTCACCAATGCGCCCGCTAATTTGGGCGATGTCTGGGCTTTGGCTTCCATGCATGGCGACAAAACCTATCTGATTTATGGAGATGAGAGCTGGAGCTATACGCAGGCTTATGCCGAGACCGCCTCTATTGTGAATTGGATGCATGCCAATGACATTAAACAAGGTGACCGCGTGGCGCTGGCCTTCCGCAATTATCCTGAATGGATGCTGCTCTATTGGGCGCTGACGGCGGCCGGCATCACGGTTGTAGGCATGAATGCGTGGTGGGTCACAGATGAAATGCAATACGGCCTCGAAGATAGCGCGCCGAAAGCCTTTATCGCCGATATTGAGCGGCTTGAACGTTTCCTGCCCGTGCGCGACCAATTCCCCGATATGAAAGTTATCGGCCTACGCTTGCCCGAGCCGGTTGAGGGCGTGATTGATTATGCCGATTTGAAAAATCATGGCGGCGAGATGACGAAAGTTGATGTTGATGGCGATGAAGATGCCTGCATTTTTTATACTTCCGGCACCACCGGTCGCCCTAAGGGCGCGCAGTTGACGCAACGTGGCTGTGTGCTGAATCTGATGAATGTGGCTTTTATGACCGCCGCCTCAAATGCCGCTGAAGCGCGCGCCAATGGAACGGAAGATCAACTTCCTGCCCCCGGCGAAGGCCCGGCCCCGACCATGTTGGTCACCACGCCGTTGTTTCATGTGACCGCGAATAATTGCGTTGTTCAGCCTGCGACATTAGCCGGTGGCACATTGATTTTCATGTATAAATGGGAAGCCGGTGCGGCGTTGAAAATTATTGATGCGCATAAAGTGACCAATCTCAGCGGCGTGCCGGTGATGGCGCGCGAGATTATCATGCACCCTGATTTCGACAAATATGACACCTCCTCTTTGGTGACATTGGGCGGCGGCGGCGCGCAATTGCAGCCGGATTTGGTCGGCAAAATCGACAAGGCGTTGGAAAACGGCAAAGCCAATACCGGCTATGGCATGACCGAGACATGCGGTCTCATCACCGCTGTTGTCGGCGCGTTTTTCCTCGATAAGCCGGAAAGTTGTGGCCCGCTTGTGCCGACGCTGGAAGGTAAAGTTATCGACACGGACGGCAATGACCTGCCGCAAGGCGAGGTTGGTGAGCTGTGCGTGAAGGGCGCGAATGTCATTAAAGGCTATCTCAATCGCGAGGAAGCCACGGCTGAAAGTATCCAAAACGGCTGGCTTCGCACCGGCGATATTGCCCGCATTGATGATGAAGGCTTTGTCTTTATCGTTGACCGCGCCAAAGACATGGTGCTGCGCGGCGGTGAGAATATTTACTGCGCCGAAGTCGAAAGCGCCTTGTTCAAGCATGACAATGTTGCCGAATGTACTGTGTTCGGCGTTGAAGACGAGCGTTTGGGCGAAGAAGTCGGCGCGGCGATTGTGGTGGCTGAGGGAACGGAACTGACCACAGATGAATTGCGGGAACATTGCGCCAAACTATTGGCAAATTTCAAAATTCCGCGTTATATCTGGCTGCGAACCGAGAAGCTGCCGCGCAATGCAAGTGGCAAGTTTCTCAAACGAGAATTGCGCGACACGCTCGATCCGGCGGACGCGGCCTAATTAAAGCCCCCGTGGCAGGAATTGAGGGATAGCGTGGTCTTAAAATCCCGCTTGCTGACAACTGCGTTTATCGTGCCGTTCACGGTCGCCGCCACGCTTGCGCCGGCGCGGGGGTTTGAACTGAAGCCCGACACGGACGAAACCGACTTCCCGACCTATACCACCACGGTTGCCACCAGCGATGATGAGCCCGATGGCGACGGCATTTTGATTGACGGCTCGCCGCCTGATGATAATGCGGGCCTGTTGATTGATAGTGAGAATGTCGATGTCATTATTGATGGCCCGATTACCATTCGCAGCCACCAAGACAATGGCGATGCAAGCGCGACGCCACTGACAGCCGCGACCGGTGTTAAAATCACCGCGAATAATAGCAGTGTGCGTTTCAAAAGTGGCGCGCGCATCTATATTATCGAAGGCATCTCATTGACGGACTCATCTGCTGACCTGCGCGGCCCTAATTATGACGCGGACGGTGATGGTTTTGCCGATAATGACAGCGATCAAGATGGCATTTCAGAAGGTTCTCACGCGCTGCCGGGAAATAATTGGCGCGTCGGCTTTTGGAAAGTCGGTGAGGTATCGGCCGATATTATCGGTGAAGCCGGGTCGTCAGTTGTTGTCTATGGCAATGGTGTCGGCACCCAACATGCGGCCGGTGTCGTTATCAGCGATACACAACTCGATGGATATCTTGACCTGTCAACACGCATAACCATGTTTGGCGATGAAACCCGTGGTGTCGATATACTCAGCTCAATAACCGGCTATTACCGCCAGCGCGGGGCGATTGATGTGCGCGGTGAGGGTGCCATCGGCATCGATATTGGCGCGTCCATTACCGGTTCACTGATGATTGAAAGTCTTGTCAATGCGACCGGCTATTCGACTGCCCCGACACCGCTGCGTGGGGTTGATGAAAGCGGGCTGACGCCGGAACAACGAACCGCCAATGACAATGAACGTCGTCGCGGCGCATCGGCTGTTAATATTGCCGGCGATATAAATGGCGGCGTGATTATCGGGGGGCTTGTGAACCGCTTCCGAAGTGATGCGGAGACCACAGCGTCAACGGCTATTTTAGATGCGCGAAATGATGAGACGGTCGGCAATGTCGCCGCGCTTGCGACGCTGCCCTATCAGTTTGATGGCAACCGCGAGCTCGGGCGGATTACCACTTATGGTGAGGCGACCGGAGAGGCTACGCTGAAAATTTCATCGACTATCGGTGCAGGAAGCGGTGGCACGAGCCGTGGCTCGGTTGAAACCCTGCTCGACATATCAAATGATGACGAGGACGCTAACACGGACGCCTATGCCGGCACGGCTTATGGCGGCGGCTTAAAGCAGTTCTTCTATTCGCACGGGTTGATGAATCGCGGTGCGATTGAAGCCAATGGCTGGTATGATGGTTTCAAAGCCGATGCTTTATTGCTTGATGGCGGAACCATTCATGGCGGCATTTATAATAGCGGCACGATTTCGGCCACCGCTTTTAATGAAAATGCTCAGGCATTGATTATCGGCACGGGCGCGACCTTGGATGCCGGTTTGCGCACCGATAACAGCGTGCTTCTGAATGAAGGCACGATTTCGGCGCTGACCCAATCCCATAGCGGTTCAAGTTATTTTGATGAGAACGCCATCTATAAAGCGACCGCCATCACGCTGGCGCAAGGCGCAAATTTGCCTGACGATGCAAATTTCATCAATCGAAGTGATGTTCTCAGCACCGCGCCGCATACTAAAACGGCGGCAGATGAAGACGATGCGGCGAATGAAGCTATCGCTTTCGATTTTGCGGCCTATACGGGCAACATGAATGTTAGGCAGGAAATGCGTCAGAACGATTTGCTGCTTGATGCAAGCGCTCCCAATGCAAATACAAATCCTTATTTGGGTGGCGGCGACTTGGATATTGACCGCAATGGCGATGGTGCGATTGACACGCGTGATGTGCCCGCCCCGCGCATTACCGGCGATGTGAAATTCGGCGCAGGCGATAATGTTTTTACCATTAACGCCGGCACAGTGAACGGCAATATCAGCTTTGGCGGCGGCTCAGATACACTGACCCTGGCCAATGATATTGCTGATGACACTGAAGATGATTACACGGCTCCCATCACCGGCTTCACCGGCAGCATCGCCAATGGAAGCGGCACGGATTTGGATATTACCATTGGCGCGCGCGCGCAGTTGCACTTGGTTGGTCAGGAGGAAGAGGCTGAGGTTTTAGCCATTGATGACCTCATCGTGTCCGGCGAGTTGAAAATTACCGTTGATGGTGAGCAATTAACGGCTGACACGTCGGTTTTAGATGTCACCACGCTGACAGTGAATAATGGCGCAAAGATTATTCCGAATCTGACCGGCCTGATTACGGCAGAGGCGACAACTATCAAGCTGATTGACTATACTGATGAGGGTGTCACGCTTCCGTCTGATGTTTTGCCGACCGGTGCCGACAGTGAATCGGCTTTCATTTACAATGTAACGCTTAGCCATGATGAAGATTCAAACGCCATCTCAGCGACCGTTGCCCGAAAAACCGCTACCGATCTTGGTCTTAATCAAACTGAAGCGGCCTCGTTTGATGCCGTATTGACGCATTTCAGCGACAATGAAAATTTGGAGAGCGCGATTACCGGCATTAATGGCGTTGATGCTTTCAAAGCCGCTTACCGCCAGCTTTTGCCGCATTATAGCGATGGCACGGCGCAACAATTATCCGGTCTCGCCGATATGGCAACCGGCGCGGTGAGCCAGCATTTACAAATTGCCAATGCCGGTGGGCGGCGCGGCGGCGATGGCTGGTTGCAGCAATTCGGTGATTACCGAAAGCAGGATTCAAGCGCCAATGGCCAAACCGTGAGCGGCAATAATTACGCCATTTCATTGGGCTATGATTTGCCGGTTTATGCGATTGATGCGCTGGGCCTTTACATGCAAATGGGCTTCTCTTCGGTGAATGAGAAGAGCGCCGATATTAATGAAGTGAAATCGGAAAGCATTTCTTATGGTGCTTATTTGGCCGACACTATCGGCCCGCTGCACTATCAGCTCAACGCCTCTTACGGGTTTGTTGATTTGGAGAGCGAGCGTCTGATTAACTTTAATGGCGTGGTGGATATCAGCCGCGCCGATTGGGAGGCCACAAGCACGGCTGCCTCAGCCCGTTTGGCCTATCCGATACTCGACACTAATCATTTGCTGCGCCTCGAAGCCGGGGTCGATTATTTCCGTCTCGAGCATGATAATTATGCTGAACGCGAGTCCGTCGGCAATGGCTTTGCCATGCAAGTGAGGGGCGGCGAGTCAGAAAAGACATCGCAATTTATCGGCCTGCGCGGGGGCTATCGCGCCGGTGAGGGGGGCGATGGCGTCGGCATTATTTTCGAGCCGAATTACTATCTCGGCTGGCGCACATCTGATGACTTTACACCCTATAGCGCGACGGCCAATTTCGTCGGCACGCCGGGCGAAACCTTCCGACTGGAATCGCATATTGAGCCGGAAGACGCGCTTGATGTCGGCCTCGGCTTTGCTGCGCATAATGACTATTTCGCTTTTGAATTTAATTACCGCGCCCGCATTGCCGATGATGAAGAAACGCATGGTGGCGGCGTCTCTATCCGCCTGTTATTCTAGCGAGAGCGCGTCAAACAAGCCGGGCTTAATGGCTTTGGCGGCGGCGGCAAATTCCGCATAATCATCAATAATGGCATCGGCTTTTAATTCTTCCAAGCTGACGCGGCGATAGCCAAAGCTCAGGCAAATGCAGGCCACATTGGCAGCCCGCGCTCCGTCGCAATCGGCTTCGCTATCGCCGACCATAATGGCGTCTTGCGGCGCGCAGCCCAGCCGCGCCAGCGCCAGTTCAATCGTGTCAGGGTCGGGCTTTCGTTTCGGCAATGTGTCGCCGCCGACCAGCGCATCGAAATAACCTTGCAGCCCCAGCCGATAAAGCAGCTTGGCCGACAGGCTTTCGCGCTTATTGGTGACCACCGCCATCGGAATTTTGGCGGCTTTGGCTGCGTCCAATATCGGCAGTAAATTCGGATAAATTTTGGTATGGCCGTCAATATTTTGGTCATACCAAAGCACAAATTCTTCGGTCGCCGCATCCAGCTTGGCGTCGTCCCATCTCGTCTCATTGGCTTCCAACCCGCGTTGCAAAATCATGCGCGCGCCGCCGCCAATCATATTGGTGATGGCCTCATCGGGCACTTCATCGAGGCCGTTTTGACGCAGCACAAAATTCATTGCGGCGTGAAGATCGGGCTTGGTATCGGCCAGCGTGCCGTCCAAATCAAACAAAAGGGCAGCCATAAGTCTCTCTTTTCATTAGGGCTTTAGCGGTCACCATGCTACATCGGATTCATGGCACCGCGACATCTTTTTCTTATGCTTATTGTATGTGTGGTTTGGGGCTTCACTTTTGTCGCCGGTAAGGCGGGGGTGAGTGAGCTGCCGCCCATGCTGTTCACGGCATTGCGCTACATACTTTTATCGCTGCTTCTGTTCCCATTCTTAAAAATCGTGCCCGGCAAAATGCCGCAAATTATTTTCATCTCCATTGCGATGGGGTCGGTGCATTTCACCTTGTTTTATGGCGGGCTAGGGCTGGCCAATAATGTCTCGGTCGTGGCGGTGGCGGTGCAGCTTTCCGTGCCGATAAGCACTATGATGTCGATTATTTTCTTGAGAGAGCAAGTCGGTTGGCGACGCTGGGCGGGCATCACAATGGCCTTTGGCGGGGTGATGATTATCGGCCTTGACCCGGCGATTATCGACGAACGGCTCGGCCTGCTGATGGTCATTGGCGCAGCGTTTATCGGCTCGGCCGGTATGATTGTGATGAAGCAGATCACCGATACCGGCGTCTATCAAATGCAGGGCTGGATAGCCATGCTGGCTTGGCCGCCGCTTATAGCCGCTTCGCTGGTGTTTGAAAGCGACCATGTCAGTGTCTTGCAAAATGCCAGTTGGATGGGCTGGGGCGGGGTGATTTATACCGCCATTGGCGCCAGCCTTATCGGCCATGCGGGCATGTATTATTTGCTGCAACGTTATGATGTTTCCCTCACCGCGCCGCTGACGCTGATGGCGCCGATTTTCGGCATTGTCTTCGGGGTGATGTTTTGGGGCGATGATTTAAGCCTGCGCTTTTGGCTTGGCGGCGGCTTCACGCTTTTGGGCGTGCTGATTATCGGCCTCAGAAAACCGGAGGTTCGAAAAGCGGGGGCGGTATTGTGAACTCGATTATTCAAATCCCGTCGCCCAATTTCGATGCGCGCGCGTCCCTCGGTCAGCCAAATGCCATCAGCCATATTATTTTGCACTATACCGATATGAGCGATTGCGATGCCGCATTGGCACGGCTGTGCGACCCGCAAGCCAAAGTCTCGGCGCATTATCTCATTCGCCGCGACGGGCAGTCTTTCCAACTGGTTGATGAAGCCGACCGCGCTTGGCATGCGGGTGTCTCTTATTGGCGGGGTCAGACGGATATGAATTCCGCCTCTATCGGCATTGAGCTGGATTATGACGGGCATGTTGGCGGCGCGGTGGCGGCTTTTCCCGAGGCGCAAATGGAGGCGCTGATGGCGCTGCTGCAAGACATTGTGGGGCGACACGGTCTCGACCCGCGCAATATTCTCGGCCATAGCGATATTGCGCCCGGTCGCAAAATCGACCCGGGCGAGGCGTTTGATTGGGCGGCGCTGAATCAGGCCGGTTTCGGTATATGGCTGGAGAGTGTAGCCACAGAAGATGTGCCGCCATTGGCTGAGGGCAGTTCAGACAAAGCGGTCACGCCGTTACAAAAAGCGCTGGCCGCTTTTGGCTATGAGGTCGCGACGGACGGCGTTTTCGGCCCGCAAACCAAAGCCGTCATCACCACCTTTCAACGCCATTTCCGCGCGCGCCAAATCGACGGCATCGCCGACGCGCAAACACAAAGCCTCATATATGCTTATTGTCGGGCCGCGCTAAAATCTTGACGCGGTTGCCTCATCGGCGTATTCCGGTTTTCGGTCAGAGGGTCGGGTGATTGCTCCTGCTTTGCAGGGGAGGAAAGTCCGGGCTCCACGAAAACACGGCGCCGGATAACGTCCGGCGGAGGCGACTTCAGGGAAAGTGCCACAGAAAGCAAACCGCCTCTTTATGGGGTAAGGGTGAAAGGGTGCGGTAAGAGCGCACCGCGCTGCCGGTAACGGCAGTGGCAGGGTAAACCCCGCCGGGAGCAAGACCAAATAGAGACGGCACATGGCCCTGTTTTCGGGTCGTCGTCCGGGTAGGTTGCATGAGGTGTTCGGCAACGGGCATCCCAGATGAATGATCACCGCCATCTTTTGATGTGTACAAAACCCGGCTTATAGACCCTCTGACTGTCTTTCCTAAAACCACTGCGTGCGCGCAACAACTGCCCGTTTCTTGCCGGAAACCACCTTGAATGAGGGGTATATTCCCGTTGACACCCATATAGTCCCATGCTATCCCAGAGTATCCCACTCTGAACCATGTGATTTTCAGCTGGGTGCGCCCGCAAAACGCGTTTGTTGGCGCCATTTTAAGGAGGGAAGCAGGCATGACCATGTTCATGTCAACGATTACGGGCAAAATAGACGCCAAAGGGCGCGTCTCGGTTCCGTCTGTCTTCCGTTCCGCCATATCGGCGCAGAACGGCCAAGGCGGCTCTCTGCAAGGTATTTTCGTATATCCTTCCTTTACTGAATACGCCATTGAAGGCGGTGGCCATGCGCTGATGAATGATATTGGCAAAATGGTTGAACGCCTTGATTTATACACTGAAGAGCGTGATGCGCTGGCCGCCTCGCTTTTCGCCGATAGCTACCACCTTAATTTCGATGCCGATGGCCGTGTTTCCCTTCCGGCGTCGCTTTTGGCGCATGCGCGCATTGAAAAAGAGCTGAGTTTTGTAGGTTTGGGCGGCAAGTTCCAAATTTGGAATCCGCAAAGCTTTGCCGATTTCCGAGCGAAATCGCGGGCAATGGCGTTGGAACAGCGCGGGCTTTTGCGATCGCTTTCTCATGCCCCACCGGGCGGCACTGACGGGTCACAGCAATGACAGGTGGGGGCGACGTAAAAAGGCAGCAACAAAGCGTGCCCCCGACTTCGGCTCCGCATATTCCGGTTCTTTTGAATGAGGTAGTCGAGGCTCTGCGTCCGCAGGCCGGTGAGGTGATGGTCGATGGCACTTTCGGGGCCGGTGGCTATTCCCGCGCCCTGCTTGAAGCCGCCGATTGCGCCCTTATCGCCATTGACCGCGACCCAAACACCCAAACCCATGCCGATAGGCTGCGCGCTGACTATGGCGACCGCTTTTCATATCGAACCGGTTGCTTTGGCAATATGCAAAGCCTACTCGACGCGCCGGTTGATGGCGTGACGCTGGATTTGGGCGTGTCCTCTATGCAGCTTGATCAGGCCGAGCGTGGTTTTTCTTTCATGCGCGACGGGCCGCTCGATATGCGCATGAGCCAAGACGGCGTCAGCGCGGCTGATTTGCTGAATGAGGCCGCGCCCGAATTACTGAGCGATGTTATCGCGGTTTATGGCGAGGAGCGTCGCGCCCGCGCCATTGTCAAAGCGATTATGGCGCGCCGTGACACGCAACCCCTGCAACGCACCGGCGATTTGGTCGATGTGGTGTGTTCGGTTTTGGGGCGGCCACGTTTCGGCAAAGCGCATCCGGCGACACGCACTTTTCAAGCGCTGCGGATTTATTTGAATGATGAATTGGGCGAGTTGATGCGCGGCTTGCAAGCGGCTGAACAGGTGTTGAAGCCGGGCGGTCGTCTGGCCGTGGTGACGTTTCACTCATTGGAAGACCGCATGGTGAAGCAATTTCTCAGCCCGCGCACCGGTCGCGCCGGTCGTCCGTCACGTCATTTGCCCGATGTCGATATGGCCGCGCCCAGTTTTAATGATGGCGTCAAACGTTCCGTGAAGGCCGGTGTTGCTGAAACCGAAGCCAATCCGCGCGCCCGCTCGGCGCGTTTGCGGGTGGCGATACGCACCGAGGCCGCTGCCTTTGCCGCCGAGACCGATTCGCTGCCCAAGCGCGCGCCGACCTCGCTTGGCGCGCCTAATATGGGGGCCATGTGATGATCAAATACCTGAATATCGCGCTGGCTTTCATTGTCGTGGTTCTGCTTGCCGCGCTGTATCACATTCGCTATTCGGCTGAGGCCGAGGCCAAAGCGCTGCGAGACATGCAGCGCATTGTGGCGGTCGAGCAAGACCGTCGCCGCACATTGGAGGCCGAATGGGCCAGTCTCAATGACCCGCGCCGGTTGCAAATTTTGGCGCGGCAATATTTGGCACTGGATTATTTGCGGGCCTCGCAAGTGCTTGATTTGCGCGATGACCGCACCCTCACCATTCCGGTGTTGATGGTGCCGCGAGGGAGTGCTGATGAGCCGCGGTAAACTTCCTCTCGTGCCGGTCGGCCATGATTGGGCGATGGTGCTGGGCGGGCGGCTTGGTCGCCGCGCCGGTGATTTGGCGCAACATGCGGTTGAGACAACTCGCTCGCGCCTGCGCTTGGCCGTGATTTGCTTCTTCATCGTCTTCTCTGTTCTTGGCGGGCGATTGGTGCAATTGACGGTGCTGGATGCCGCGCCGACCCAACGCGCCAATGCGGCGCATAAGCAAAATACCGCGCGTCCAATAATTACCGACCGCAATAATGTCGTCTTGGCGACGCAAATCACAACGGTCACTTTGGGGGCTGATGCCGCCGAGATTGATGATGGCGGCGCGATGGCGGCGCATCTAAAAACGGTCTTGCCGCGTCTCAACGAAGCGCGCGCGGCGCGGCTTTTATCAGGCAAGGCGCGTTATGTGACCCTCATGTCGGGGCTGACACCGGCACAAAAACAAGATGTGCTGGCTTTCGGTAATCCGGCTTTGAAGCTACGCCAGGCCACCAGTCGGGTGTATCCGGCGGGTGAAGTGACCGCGCATACGGTCGGTTTCGCCAGTTCAGATTTACGCGGCCTGTCGGGGCTGGAGCTTTATCTCGATCATTTGCAAGAAGAGGCCGATGTCGCGCCGATTTTCAAAACCAGTCTTGATATTCGCGTGCAGCATGCTGTGCGCGATGTGTTGCGCGACAGCATGGCGCAATTTTCGGCCAAAGCCGGGGGCGCGCTGATTGTCGATGCCCATAATGGTGAAATTCTGTCTTTGGTCTCGCTGCCCGATTTTGATGCCAATGCGCCAATGCGAAACGGCGCGGGCGCGCATTTTAATCGCATGACTTTGGGCGTTTATGAGCTTGGGTCCATCTTCAAGGTTTTTACCGCCGCCATGGCTTTGGATAGCGGCATGGTAGCCCCGCATGAAACTTTCGACACGACCGAGCCGCTGGAAATCGGGCGGTATAAAATTGACGACCCGCATGGCGAGGCGCGGCTGCTCAGCATTGAAGAGATTATCGTTCATTCCTCCAATATCGGCTCGGCCAAGTTGGCGCTGCGTGTGCCGGAAGAGGTTCATTATGATTTTCTGCAACGTCTGGGCTTTACCGATGCTTTGGATATGGAATTGCCCGAGCGCACAGCGCCGCTCACGCCGACACGCTGGACGGATATTGAGCGCGCCACATCTTCTTACGGTCACGGCATTTCGGTTACGCCGCTGCATGCGGTGATGGCCGGTGCGGCGATGGTCAATGGCGGCATTTTATATCAGCCAAGCTTGCGCAAAGTCGGTTTGCCGGTTGGCGAGCGGGTTATCTCGGCCAAAACCAGCGCCGAATTGCGCGCCATGATGCGCGCCGTGGTGGCCAGCGGCACGGGTCGTCAGGCCAATGTTCCGGGTTATCAAGTCTTGGGCAAAACCGGCTCGGCGGAAAAGCCGCAAGCCGGTGGCTATAATGCCGACGCTTTGGTGACTTCTTTTCTGGGCGCGTTTCCGGCTCATGCGCCGCGCTATGCCATGCTGGTGATGCTCGACGAGCCACAGGCAACGGCTGACACATATGGGTATAATTTGGCCGGTTGGAATGCCGCGCCGGCGGCGGCTGAGATTGTCCGCCGCATTGCGCCGCTATTGGGTGTGCTGCCGCATTTTGAAAATCCCGATGAGCAAGCGGCACTTGCTTTGCCGACACCGGCACAAGATTTAATGGGGGCATTGGCCGATGCGTCTCGATGAATTGACCCATATGGAACTGGCTGATGCGACAATGGCATCGGTCGATATTTGCGGCTTGAGCGCCGATAGTCGCCAAGTGCAGCCCGGCTATTTATTCGCGGCTTTGGCCGGCACGCAAGCGGATGGCAAAGCCTATGTAGGCCAAGCGATTGATAATGGGGCGGCGGCCATTCTCACTGACGCGCCTTTGGTTGCCGGTGTGCCGGTTGTCACCAGCGATAATCCGCGCCGTGATTTGGCGCTGATGGCGGCGCGCTTTTTTGAGGTGCAGCCCCCCCATATTGCGGCCATTACCGGCACGAATGGCAAAACATCCACGGCGGCATTTTTGCGCCAATTATGTGTCTCCGGAAAGTTTAACGCCGCCGCCATCGGCACGCTCGGCGTCGAAATGTCGGGCCCGGAAAAAGGGGCTGCCGAAGCCGGTGGGTTTGATGCCGTGCTCGACCACACCACCCCCGAGCCGGTGCGCCTGCATGCGGCCTTGCGCGATTTGGTTGCACATCAGGTCACGCATGTGGCGATGGAGGCCTCCAGTCACGGGCTGGCCCAACACCGCCTTGACGGGGTTAATGTGTCGGTTGCGGGCTTCACCAATTTATCGCGCGACCATCTCGATTTTCATGCCAGCGCCGAAGATTATGCCGCCGCCAAGCAGCGTCTATTCACCCATGTTCTGCGCGAAGATGGGGTCGGCATTATCATGATGAGCCATCAGGCCGGTGTCGATATGGCTGCGGCCTGCACGGCTGCTGGTCGCCAATGCATTCCGGTCGGGCGCGTCGGTGATATTGTGCATATTGAGATTACCGGACGCCGCGCCACAGGTCTCGACGTCACCATGACGCTTGATGGGCAATCTCATAATATAGCTTTGCCGCTTATCGGTGACTTCCAAATTGAAAACCTCACCCTCGCGCTTGGCATGGCCAAAGCGATGGGTCTGGATAATGAGACTTTGCTGAGCGCGTGCCAAACGCTTGAAGCGCCACGGGGGCGCATGCAATTGGCCGGTCGCAGCGCACAAGGCGCGGCGGTATTTGTCGATTACGCCCACACACCCGATGCGTTGGAAAACGCGCTCACTGCATTGCGCCGTCACTTGTCTGAGAGCGGGCGTTTGCTGGTCATGTTTGGGTGCGGCGGCGATCGCGATGTCGGTAAGCGACCCGAAATGGGCGCAGTGGCTGAAGCGCATGCCGATATGGTTGTCGTGACTGATGATAATCCGCGTCATGAAGACGCCGCCACTATTCGCGCCGCCATTATGACAGCTTGTCCGCAAGCGCAAGAAATAGCAGATCGTGGCGCGGCGATAGAAGCCATTATTGCCGAAGCGCGCGCCGATGATTTGGTGTTGCTGGCGGGCAAAGGCCATGAAAGCGGGCAGATTGTCGGTGACATAATTTTGCCGTTTGACGACGTCACACAGGCGCAATCTGTTCTGGCAGTGAAAGGAGGGCAGCATGAGTGATGTTCTCTGGCATGGCAGTGACGTGATTGCCGCCCTTGCGGCGCATCTGATTGCGATACCGCATAGCGATTGGCAGGCGCAAGGTCTGGCCATTGATACGCGCGAATTAAAAGCAGGCGATATTTTCATTGCTCTGCCGGGTGAGCGCGCGCATGGCCATGATTATGTCGCGCAGGCTTTTGACGGGGGCGCAGTGGCGGCTCTGGTCGGCGCAGAGTTTAACGCCGATGATATTGCTGAGGCGGCGGTGCTGTTGCAGGTCGATAATGTGCTGGCCGCGTTAGAGACTTTGGCGCGCGCCGCGCGTCACCGCAGTCAGGCGCATATTATTGCGATTACCGGCAGTGTCGGCAAAACCGGCACAAAGGCCAGTCTGGCCGCCGCGCTGATGAAATCGGGAAGCGTGCATGCCGCCGAGCGCAGTTTCAACAATCATATTGGTGTGCCGCTGACGCTGGCGCGTCTGCCTGCGGATGCTGAATTTGGCGTGTTTGAATTGGGCATGAACTACGCCGGAGAGATAAAAGCGCTGGTCGATATGGTGCGCCCGCATTGCGCCATCATCACCACTATTGCTGCGGCGCATATTAAAAACTTCGACTCGATGGCCGATTTGGCGGCGGCGAAGGCTGAGATTTTGACCGGTATTGAAAAAGGCGGCACGGCGATATTGCCCTTTGATAATGACTATTTCGACTTGCTCGCGGCGACGGCCAAAACTCATCAGGTCAATATGCTGAGCTTCTCAGTCGAAGGACGTGCCGATGCCGACAGTCATGTTGAGCGCGCCAAGCTGCACGAGGCGTGTAGTTGCGTGACCGCCAATATTTGCGCGCAGGCTGTGACCTATAAAATCGGTGCGCCCGGTATTCATCAGGTTGCCAATAGTCTGGCTGTTTTAACGGCGGTTCATCTTGCCGGTGCTGATTTGGCGCTGGCGGCATTATCTTTGGCCGATCAAGACGGGCTGGACGGACGCGGCGCGCGCTATCGATTGGGTGGTGATGAGGTATCGGTGACGCTGATTGATGAAAGCTATAACGCCAATCCGACCTCTATGGCGGCGGCGCTTGACACATTGGGCCTGTCGCCGCGCAAAGGTAAGGGGCGCCGCATCGCCGTTCTGGGCGATATGGCAGAGCTTGGCGAGGGTGCCGCGCACTTACATGGCGACTTGGCGGCGAAAGTCGATGCGGCGGATATTGATTTGGTGATTACTTGCGGCGCGTTAATGCAAAATCTGCACGACGCTTTGCCGGCCGGGCGGCTGGGCATGCACGCCGATAATCACCGCGACGCATTGTCGATTTTGCGCCGTGAGCTGCATGGCGATGATGTGGTGATGGTGAAAGGCTCTAACGCCAGCCGCATGGGCTTGGTGGTCGATGGTCTTATCGACATGTTGAGTGAAACCCAACAGCAAAAGGGGGCGCTGTAGTGTTTTATTATCTGACACAAGTTTTAGGCGATTTGCCGGGCGGCAATCTGTTCAACTACATTACCTTCCGCGCCGGTGGGGCGACCATGACGGCGCTGCTTATCAGCTTTGTGCTGGCCCCGTGGATGATTAATACGTTGCGCGCACGCCAAGTGCGCGGCCAGCCCATTCGCGCCGATGGCCCGCAATCGCATCTGACCACCAAAATCGGCACGCCGACAATGGGCGGTTTGCTCATTCTTATAGCGTCTATCGGTGCGACCTTATTATGGGGCAATTTACAGAATATATTCATATGGATTGTGCTGCTGACCACGATCGGTTTCGGGCTTATCGGTTTTGCCGATGATTATTTGAAGTTGCGCGGCAATTCCAGTGATGGTGTGCCGGGGCGCATCAAGCTGGTTTTAGAAGCGGTGATTGCCATTGTCGCGGTGATTTTCATCAGCGCCAATCTGCCAAGCGAATTGGCCACCAGCTATGCCGTTCCGTTTTTGAAAGATGTGCTGTTGCCCTTCGGCCTGCCGCTGTATCTGATTGCCGGATTAATCGTGATTGTCGGTGCGTCCAATTCAGTCAATCTGACAGATGGTCTAGACGGTCTGGCGATTGTGCCGACCATGATTGCCGCCGCCAGTTTCGGCTTTATCGCCTATCTCGTCGGCAATGCGATTTTCGCCAATTATCTGCAAGTGCATTATGTGCCCGGCACGGGTGAGTTGGCGGTTTTTTGTGCCGCGCTTATCGGCTCGGGCCTCGGTTTCCTCTGGTATAACGCGCCACCGGCGGCGGTGTTTATGGGCGATACCGGGTCGCTGGCTCTCGGCGCTGCGCTCGGCACGATTGCTATTATCACCAAACATGAATTGGTGCTGGCCATTATTGGCGGGCTGTTTGTGTTGGAAGCCGTGTCGGTGATTGTACAAGTCGCTTCCTTCAAACTTACCGGTAAACGGGTATTTGCGATGGCCCCGCTGCATCATCATTTCGAGCAGCGCGGTTGGGCCGAGAGCACGATTGTTATTCGGTTCTGGATTATTTCCGTTGTGCTGGCGCTGGTCGGCCTCGCCACGTTGAAGCTGAGGTAGTCGATGATGGCACTTCCGACATATTTAGGTGAGACCGCCATTTTCGGGTTGGGCCGTTCCGGCTTGGCTGCCGTGGCGGCGCTGAAGGCTGCGGGCAATCCTGTTGTCGCTTGGGATGATGCCGAAGCCCCGCGGCAGGCTGCGGCTGATATTGGTGCGGACATTAGAGATTTGACGCAAGATTTCGGTGCTGCCGAAAGGCTCATTGTCAGTCCCGGCGTGCCGCTCACTCATCCGGCACCGCATCAGGTTATTCTCGCGGCGCAGGCGGCGGGAGCTGAAATTCTGGGCGATATTGATTTATTCGCCGATGCGCTGGCGCATGGCGGTTTGCGCGACAGCGTTACGCTTATCGGCATTACCGGCACGAATGGCAAATCAACTTCCACGGCATTGGTGTCGCATATGTTGTCATGCGCCGGTCACAAAACGCATCAGGGCGGTAATATCGGCACGCCGGTTTTGGATCTGCCACTCGAAGCGGGCGCGACTTATGTTCTGGAGCTGTCATCTTATCAGCTTGACCTGAACCGACGCTTTGCGGTCGATATTGGTGTCTGGCTTAACCTCACGCCTGACCATCTTGAGCGGCATGGCGATATGGCGGGCTATGCTGCGGCCAAAGCCAATTTATTTGCTGATGGCAAAGCACATAAAGCCCGTATCATCGGTATTGATGATGACTATGGTCGCGCGCTGGCTGACAAGCTGTCGAAACAGGCGTCACCGCTTATCACCATTGGCGCGCAAAATGCCGATATGATTTATCTGGCCAATGCGATTGAAATCACTCGGCCGAAAAAAGACATTATGTCACTGGCCGATTGTGCAGCGCTGTCCGGCGCGCATAATGCTCAAAACGCGGCGGCGGCATTTGCTGTCGGGCAGGTTTTGGAAGTGCCCACAGCGCGCATTATCGATGCGTTTAGAAGTTTTGGTGGCATGGCGCATCGCCTTCAAGTGATTGCCGAACATGCGGCGGTCACTTTCGTCAATGACTCCAAAGCCACCAATATGGAGGCGACCCGTCACGCATTGGCGGCCTATAATAATATTTACTGGATTGCCGGTGGCCGCGCCAAAACCGATGCCGCAGGCCATTTGGGGCTGGATATGTTGTTCCCCTATTTCGCCAATATTCGCGGCGCTTATCTGATTGGCGAAGCGGCCAATCTGTTTGCCGAAAACTTGGCCGACCGCTTGCCGACGACTCTTTGCGGCACGCTCGATAGGGCGGTGGCCGATGCCGCTTTTCAGGCCAAGTCTGACCATTTCGACACATCAATTGTGCTGTTGTCACCGGCTTGTGCATCATTTGACCAATATTCGGATTTCGAAGCGCGCGGCGATGCTTTTTGCGCTGCGGTTGCTGATTGGATTAGTGCTGAGCATGAGCTCAGTGGCAAGGCGGAGGGCGCGCAATGAGCATATTATCGCGCACCAGCCGCAATCCGATTGCCCAATGGTGGTGGACGGTTGACCGCCAAATGGTCATTGGCGTGCTGATACTATTGGGCTTGGGCTTTTTCGCGGCACTGGCAGCCAGCCCTGCCGTAGCCCAGCATATCGGTAAATCGACCTATTACTTCGCCAATAAGCAATTGGTGTTTTTGGCGCTCGCCGCCATTGTCTTTCTCGCGGTCTCCATGCTCGACGCCATATGGATACGCCGCCTCGCCGTGCTTATGCTGGTCGGCGCGATAGGCGGTGTGCTGTTGACACTATTCGCCGGTGTGACGGTGAAGGGCGCGAGCCGCTGGCTGCATGTTTTCGGCGTCTCCATTCAGCCCTCTGAGATATTGAAACCCGCCTTTGTGGTTGTGGTGGCTTGGCTGATGGCGCGTCAACGCGCCCGCTTTAAGGCCTATGATATTTATCTGGCGCTTGGCCTGTTATTGGGCTGCTGCTTCTTGCTGGCGCTTCAGCCTGATTTCGGACAAACCATTTTGCTGGCGCTGGTCTGGATGTGCTTGTTCTATCTGGCCGGTGGCTCGATGAAACTCATCGCCGCCATGACCGGTATCGGCCTCACGGCGGGGGCTTATGTTTATTCCGCCTATCCATATTTCCGCAGCCGCATTGAGCGTTTTCTCGACCCGTCAACCGGCGATACTTATCAGGTTGATAAGGCAATGGACGCCATTCGCTCCGGCGGTGTGACGGGTGTCGGCCCGGGTGATGGCAAGGTGAAATCTATCTTGCCCGATGCCCATGCCGATTATGTATTCGCTGTAGCAGCCGAAGAGGGCGGGCTTATTTTGGGCGGCTTTATTATTCTGACTTTCGGATTTTTGGTCTGGCGCGCGCTTTGGGCGTTGCGCGACGAAAACGAACATTGGGTGCAGCTTGCATCTGCCGGTCTGATTTGCCTTTTCGGTTTGCAGGCTATCATCAATCTGGCGGTCAATCTCAACCTTATTCCATCAAAGGGCATGACGTTGCCTTTCATCTCTTATGGCGGTTCATCGCTGCTCGCCTCGGCCATTACAATGGGCATGTTGGTCGGCTTGATGCGGCGGCGCGGCACGGCGCATTTGCAGCTTCGCGCCATGCCGACGACAGCGCCTTCGATAGCTTTTGGAGGTCGCTCTTGAATGCGGACATAAAAAATAACCTGAAAGCGGGAGATAAAATCCTGCTCGCTGCGGGCGGCACGGGGGGGCATATGTTCCCCGCCGGTGCGGTGGCCGAACAGCTCAAAGCCGCGGGCTATGAGGTGCATCTTGTCACCGACAAACGCGGCATGGCTTATGTCTCCAATTTAACGCCGATGGAATTGCATCAAATTCCAGCGGCGACAGTGTATGGCGGCGGCCTATTCGCTCTGCCATTACGCATGGTTACGCTGCTTTTGAGCCTGCTTGTCTCGCTCTTTTTAATGGTGCGCTTGCGCCCGAAAGTCGTTGTCGGCTTTGGTGGCTATCCGTCTTTCGGTCCGGTTTTGGCCGGATTATTATTGCGGCGCGCCGTGCTGGTGCATGAGCAAAATGCGGTGCTCGGGCGGGTTAATAAGCTGGCCGCCAATTTGGGAAGTTTTGTTGCTACCAGCTATAATGACACGGCAAACATGCCGGCCTCTGCGACCACAAAAATGCGGCGCACTGGCAATCCACTGCGCCCCGCTGTATTGAAAGCGGCTGAGGGCGGCTATCCCTATTTGGCGAGCAGCCGAGCATTTGAATTACTGATTTTCGGCGGCAGTCAGAGTGCCAGTATTTTTGCCGATATTGTGCCCAAAGCGCTGGCGCTTCTGCCAAGCGATAAAAAAAGCCGACTGCGGGTTGTTCATCAAGCGCGTCAGCCGGATATGCGCAAGATGCTTGATGCCTACAGTAAAGAGGGCATTTATTCTGAGATACGCGACTTCTTCACTGATTTGCCGAGCCGTATGCGGCGCGCTCATCTGATGATTGCGCGCGGCGGTGCATCGACTGTGGCGGAGATGACGGCGCTTGGTGTGCCGACAATTTTCGTGCCGCTGCCCGGCTCGCTGGACCAAGACCAGAAGCATAATGTGACGGCCCTGGTGCGCGCAGGCTGTGCCAGAGTTTACGCGCAACGCGAAATTAACCCTCAACTATTGGCCGATGAGCTTGGCGAGCTGATGGATAATGAAAGCCATTTGCAACGCATGTCTGAAAAGGCGCGCAAATTTGCTGAACTAGACGCCACCGGTCGGTTGTTTCGCTATGTCGATTGTCTCGCGCGAAAAACACCGGTTCAGATTGAGAAGCCGCGGGAGGTTGCCAATGGATAAGGCGACAACCATGCCCAGCGGTTTACGTTCATTCGGGCGGGTTCACATTGTCGGCATTGGCGGCATTGGCATGAGCGGCATTGCCGAGGTGATGCATGTCATGGGCTATGAGGTGCAAGGCAGCGATTTGGGCGATAATGCCAATACGCAACGTCTGCGCGATATGGGCATTGATGTTGCGGTCGGTCATGCGGCAGAAAATGTTGCAGGCGCGGGTGTCGTGACTGTGTCATCGGCGGTCCAGGCCGATAATCCTGAAGTGATTGCGGCGCGTGAAAACCATGTTCCGGTGGTTCGCCGCGCTGAGATGCTGGCCGAACTGATGCGCTTAAAGCCGTGCATCACCATTGCCGGCACGCATGGCAAAACCACCACCACCTCGCTGACTGCGGCCATATTAGACGCGGCCGGTCTCGACCCGACCGTGATTAATGGCGGCATTATTAACGCCTATGGCACTAATGCTCGATTGGGGCAGGGCGATTGGATGGTTGTTGAAGCCGATGAGAGCGATGGCACATTTGTGCGCCTGCCCGCGACGATTGGCATTGTCACCAATATCGACCCTGAACATCTTGACCATTATGGCGATTTTGACGGGCTGCGCGCCGCCTTTGACAGCTATATTGCCAATATCCCGTTTTATGGTGTCGGCATTGTTTGCCTCGACCATGCCGAGGTGCAGGCTTTGGTCGGGCGCGTGACCGATCGGCGGTTGATTACTTATGGCCTCAGCGAGCAGGCCGATATTCGCGCCGTAAATATTCGCGAAGACGGCCTCAAGCAGCATTTCGACATATTATATCGCGACCGCCGCAATGATGCCGATATTGAAATCAAAAAACTGTGCCTGCCAATGGCCGGTAAACATAATTTGCAAAATGCGCTGGCGGCGATTGCAGCCGGATTGGAATTGGGCGCAACGGCGGACACGATTGCAAGTGCGTTAAAAGGCTTTGGCGGGGTGAAGCGTCGGTTCTCCTCTGTTGGTGAGGTCGGGCAGGGTATCCGGATTTTCGATGATTATGCTCATCATCCGGTCGAGATAGAAGCCGTGCTGGAAAGTGCGCGCGCCGTTACATCAGGTCGGGTCGTGGCGATTATGCAGCCGCATCGCTATACGCGCCTGCGCGATTTATTCAGCGAGTTTTGTGCTTGCATGAACGGTGCTGACACAGTGCTGGTCTTGCCGGTCTATGCGGCAGGCGAGCCTCCGATTGACGGCATTGACAGCGCCGCTTTGGCCAAAGGGCTGCGCGCGCATGGCCATCGTCACGTTATTTTATTGGCGCAGGACCAAGATTTGCCTGACGCGCTGGCCGATATTTTGCAAAAAGATGACGTCGTCATCTGCATGGGCGCAGGCTCAATTTCTCAACTGGCCTATACATTGCCTGAAAAATTGGAGGGGCGTCTGTGACCGCTAAAGCGACCCCTGCAAATATGACTCATGCGCCCGAATGGCTGGCCGCTTTGCCGCCTTTGCGGGGCAAGCTGATGACTGATCTGGCGATGGGTGATATTTGCTGGTTCCGGGTGGGCGGGCCTGCCGATGTGGTGTTTATGCCGGCGGATACTGATGATTTGGCGGCATTTTTGAAGGCCTTGCCGGCGCATGTGCCGCTCGCGGTTTTGGGCGCCGGCTCAAATGTGCTGGTGCGCGATGGTGGTCTTCGCGGCGCGGTTATTCGACTAGGCGCGGCGTTTGGTGAGATTACTCAAACCGATGAAAGCGCCTTAACGGCCGGGGCTGCGGCGCTTGATGTGCGCGTGGCGCGCGCGGCGGCGGACGCCTCGATTGCCGGTCTGGCATTTTATCGCGGTATCCCCGGCGCGATTGGTGGCGCGGTCGCGATGAATGCGGGTGCTTATGGCGGCGAGACATGCGACGTGCTGGTCGAGGTTGAGTGGCTCGACCGTGATGGCGAAAAACACGTCAGCGCGATGGACGCGCTCAACTTGTCTTATCGTCATAATGGCCATGACGGCTTCAAGGTTTACACGGCGGCACGGCTGAAAGGCGCGCGCGGCGACAAGGCCAAAATTCTGGCCGAGATGGAAGCGATTTCAGACAAGCGCGAAGACAGCCAGCCGGTTAAAGCGCGCACCGGTGGCAGCACTTTCAAAAACCCTAATGGCGCAGACCCGACAGGGCTGAAGGCTTGGAAATTGATTGATGCCGCCGGTTGTCGTGGCTTGCGTGTCGGGGACGCGCAAGTTTCGGAACAACATTGCAACTTCCTCATCAATCATGGTGTCGCGACCGCCAGCGACTTGGAAACGCTGGGTGAAACCGTGCGTCAGCGTGTGCAAGAGACATCGGGTGTTGAACTGCAATGGGAGATTAAACGCATGGGGGAGGCGCGCGCATGAGTGCGAAACCGCATATCGCCGTGCTGATGGGCGGCTGGTCGCCTGAGCGGGAAATCAGTCTGATTTCCGGTGCTAAATGCGCTGAAGCCTTGCGCGCCCTCGACTATCAGGTCAGTGAAATTGATGTCACGCGCCAGCTCGATACGCAGCTTGGCGAGGTGAAGCCCGATATTTGCTTTAACGCGCTGCACGGGGTCGGCGGCGAAGATGGCGAAGTGCAGGGGCTGCTCGAAGTGTTGGGAATTCCCTATACCCATTCCGGCGTGCGCGCTTCGGCTTTGGCGATGGATAAGCATTTATCGAAACAAATTTTTGCCGCCGCCGGTCTGCCGGTCGCGCAATCCGTGCTTGTTGAGGGCGCGGTGAGTGCCCACCCAATGACCCCGCCTTATGTGGTGAAACCGGTCAATCAGGGTTCCAGTGTCGGCATTGATATTGTCAGCGATGGCAGCAATGCCGTGCCCGATAGTCTCAGCCAAACAGGTTGGGCTTTTGAGGGTGTCGCCATGGTTGAGAAATATATTGCCGGCCACGAATTGACTTGCGCCGTGATGGGCGACACAGCCCTCGATGTGATGGAAATCGTGCCGGTGAATGGCTGGTATGACTATCGCGCCAAATATGATGATGGCGGCTCGCGCCATGAATGTCCGGCGGAAATCGATGCAGGCTTGGCCAATCGTATTCAGCATATCAGCCTAGAGGCGCACATGCTGCTGGGCTGTCGCGGCGTAACCCGCGCCGATTTCCGTTATGACGCGGCGCAAGACGTGCTCGTGCTGCTCGAAATTAACACCCAGCCCGGCATGACGCCGTTATCGCTGGTGCCCGAAATGGCCGCGCATCGCGGCATTGATTTCAACCAACTTGTTCAATGGATTGTGGAGGACGCCTCATGCCGGAGATGAAACAAACACGCAAAGCAAACGCGCAAACAAAATCGACAGCGATGAATTTTCTAATCTCATTACTGGCCACGCCGTTTAATGTTTTATTCATCGGCCTCAAGCTTGTCTGGTCGGGTCGCCGCCTGCGCCTTGCTGCCATTGCGCTGACGCTGATTGCGGTCACGGCTGTGGTGTTTCGGGTGCAAAGCTTCAGTCCGGTTGCCGAATTGGTGCGCGGCAAAACCTATGAGGCGACGGCCTCGGCAGGGTTTCGCGTCAATGATATTACGGTTGAGGGGCGCAAGCGCACCCAGCGTGCTGATTTGTTGGAAGCTCTGTCTATCGGTCAAAATGACCCGATTTTCGCGGCTGATTTGGAACAAATAAATGCCCGCATTGAGGCTTTGCCCTGGGTTGAAACGGCGACTGTCATTCGTCGCCTGCCGAATATTATTCATATTGATTTGCACGAGCGCGAGCCGTTTGCCTTTTATCGCTCGGGCAAGGATGTTGCCCTGATTGACCGCAGGGGTGTGACGATTACCCGTCACCATTTGGCACCGTTTGGGCATTTGCCTGTATTTTCCGGTCAAGGTGCGACACTGCGCGCTGCCGGGTTCATGGAAATGCTGCAAGCCTATCCGGTGCTGAGAAATCGCATGGTGGCGGCTCATTGGAATAGTGGCCGCCGCTGGACAGTTAAGCTCGACCATGGCGGGCAAGTGCATTTACCGGCGCATGGCGTATCGGGCGCGCTTGACCGATTGATGACATTGGAAAAAGAACGCCGCGTATTGGCGATTGAAAATCAGGCGATTGATTTGCGTTTGCCTGACCGGGTTTTGTTGCGTCCGGCCACTGAGCGCTCTAGCGCCATTCAAGAATTTAAGGGGGAGACTGCTTCGTGAACCTACCGCTCGACCCCAGCCGTTTTTCGAAAATGCGTAGCACCGCATTGCGGCGCGGCAGTGTTGCTGCGCTTGATGTCGGCACGTCGAAAGTTGCGTGTCTGATAGGCGAGCATAATGATGACGGGCAAGGGCGCAGCATGGTGCGTATTTCCGGTTTTGGCCATCAGCTCTCAGACGGGCTGAATGGCGGGCAGGTGATTGATATGCGCGCCGCCGAAGACAGTATTCGCGCCGCGGTTGAGGCGGCCGAGCGCATGGCCAATATGGAAGTGCGCCAAGTGGTTATCGGCCTGTCTGCCAATAATCTGGAAAGCCGCATCTGTCAGGCCGATGTGCCGCTTAATGGTCACGCGGTCAGCGAAGAGCATATGACGGCGGCCTTGCAACATGCTTATGAAGAGTTTTGGTCGGCTGATGGCGAGATTTTGCACGCCATTCCAATCGCTTATGAGATTGATGACAGCATGGGCATTGCCGACCCGCGCGGCATGTATGGCGAGAGGCTGAGAGTGTCGATGCATATGATGTCGGCGCCATCGGGGCCAGTGCGTAATTTGCTGAGCTGTATCGAGCAATGCCATTTGCAATGCGAAAAGCTGGTTGTAACGCCTTATGCCAGCGCCCTGTCCACGCTGATGCAAGACGAATTGGATTTGGGTGTGCTGCATATTGATATGGGCGGCGGCACCACCAGCATCAGTATTTTCTATGAAGGCGAGCCGTTATTCACGGCGGTTGTGCCGGTCGGTGGCAAGCATATTACCGCCGATATTGCTCATGGCTTGAATGTCTCTTTGGTTGCGGCGGAGCGCATTAAAACGCTTTATGGCAGCGCGCTGGCGACGCCGGTCGGTGAGCGCGAGCAATTTGAAGTGCCGGTTATCGGTGGCGATCATCAAACCCTGCCGCGCAGCGAATTGACCAAAATCATTCGCCCGCGTTTGGAAGAGACTTTTGAAATGGTGATGGCGCAGGTGCATCGTTCCGGCCTTGGTCATTTGGCCGGACGCCGTGCGGTTTTGACCGGTGGCGCGGCGCAGTTGAACGGCGCGCCCGAATTGGCGCAGACGATTATGGATAAACAGGCGCGGCTTGCTGCGCCAATGCGGCTGACCGGTCTGCCCGAGGCCGCCGCCAAACCCTCATTTGCCGCCTGTGCGGGTCTGTTGACCTATGCCGGGCGCAATCATGCCGATGCCGTTTTGCAAAAGGCCTCAACCGGCCCTCTGGCTTGGTTCGGCAGTTGGTTGCGGAGGAATTTTTAATGCAGTCAAGAGTAAGAAACGTAGGTCCGTGGGAGATGAAACACATACAGACGACGCTCATGTCGTCTTGGAACTTGGCCACTGTCGATTTGGGCACAATCGATTTGTGTGATGGCGGCACGGTTTCTAATTCAAAGCAACACGCGTCGATAATTGGCGCGTAAAAGGAGAAAGCCATGAGTATTCAACTCACAGTACCCCCGAAAAGGGAACTTAAACCTAGAATTGTCGTATTTGGTGTCGGCGGTGCCGGCTGCAATGCGGTCAATAATATGATTGCTGCCGGTCTTGAGGGCGTCGATTTTGTCGTCGCCAATACGGACGCGCAGTCACTCAGCAATTCATCAGCCGATCGGCGGATTCAAATCGGTTCCAAACTGACAGAAGGTTTGGGTGCCGGTGCTGACCCGGCTATCGGTAAAGCCGCCGCAGAAGAAACAATGGCGGAAATTGTCGATATGCTGCAAGGCTCGCACATGGCCTTTGTCACTGCCGGTATGGGCGGCGGCACGGGTACCGGTGCGGCGCCGGTGATTGCCCGCGCGGCGCGCGAGCAAGGCATTTTGACGGTTGGTGTCATCACCAAGCCGTTTGACTTTGAAGGTGGTCGCCGCATGCGAGCCGCCATTGCCGGTATTGAAGAACTGGCAGCCGAAGTTGATACGCTGATTATCATTCCGAACCAAAACCTGTTTCGCATTGCCAATGCACAAACCACATTTGCCGAGGCTTTTGCCATGGCCGATGAAGTGCTGCATTCCGGCGTTGCGGGCATTACCGATTTAATGGTCAAGCCGGGTCTTATTAATCTCGACTTTGCCGATGTTAAAACGGTTATGAATGAAATGGGCAAGGCGATGATGGGCACAGGCGAGGCCGAGGGCGACAAGCGCGCCACTGAGGCTGCCGAGGCCGCCATCGCCAATCCGCTTCTTGAGGATGTGTCCATGCAAGGGGCGCAAGGTGTGCTCATCAACATCACCGGCGGTGATGATATGACCCTTTATGAGGTTGATGAGGCGGCGAACCGTATTCGCGAGGAAGTTGACCCTGAATGTAACATCATCATCGGTTCGACTTTCGATGATGCGCTGAGCGGATCGATGCGTGTGTCTGTTGTGGCCACGGGTATTGAAGCCGGGGCGCAGTTGAAAGCGCTTGATGGCGGACAAATTATCAATATGGCCAATGAAACGCCGGTTGACCTGCCCGCCGAGGCTTCGTTTGACGCGGAAGCCGATACGGCCCCTGCCGCGCCACTTGCCGATGATGCCGCAATGGCACCCATCGCGCCGCAAGGTGATGCCTTGCCATCTGCGCCAGTTTCCAATGAGGGAGAATTGCCCGGTTTCTTGACCGGTCAGCAAGCCGAGAAGCCGGTGCGTCCGGCGATTTCCAAGCGTAAGCGGTCATTTATCGACCGCGTGTTCGGCAATAAAAAGCCGACACCGCCGCAGCAAAGCCTTGAGCAGGTCAAAGCCGAGCCTAAGGTCGAGGTCGCTGAGGCGATTATGGAAGAATCTGCAACACCCGCGGCACCATTGGAAATGGCAGAAATTCCTGTCACCCAACCGCCAATGCCGGAGCAGCCTGCTGCCTCGATTAACGAGTTGGACGGGATTGAAGACGCGACAATGGACGCCGTGGCACAAGCCGAAGCACCGGCCATGATGGCTGAAGCCGAGAGCGCGCCGACAATGCAAATTTCCGAGGAGATTTCAGAAGAAATTCCGATGGAATTAGCGGCACCTGAAGCGGCACCGGAAGCAAAAGCTGAAATGGCAGAGGCACCCAAAGCTCCTGGCACAGCTGAAGCCCCGAAAGCGGCTAAACCGGCTAAAGCCGAAGCCCCTGCGGTTTCTGCGCCAAGCGTCGATGCGGTCAGCGTTCAGCCGGTTGTTCAAACCACGATGGATACCGGCCCAACCATGTCGAGCAGTTCGTTTGAGGGCGACCAGCTTGATATTCCGGCCTTTTTGCGTCGTTAAAAGTATCTAGGCGGGGCGGGGAACCGCGCCGCTTATCTTGGCTTTTCGCCATTTATACTCGGTGGGCAGGCGCGCTTTATGCTTTCTCCATGCGCCTGCCCCATCAGCTATCCGAGCATTTTTATCTCCACGAATTGACCCGTTCGCAGCTTGCGACCCGTCACGCGCTGCCCAATCAGCCCGACCAATCGCAAATTGACGCCCTAGAGCTTTGGTGTCGAAAGGTGCTGGAGCCGGTGCGCCGACAGGTCAAAGTGCCGATTATCCCAAGCAGCGGATTTCGGTGCATCGCCCTTAACCGCCTGCTCGGCAGTCGCGACACAAGCAGCCATTGTCGCGGCGAGGCCGTCGATTGTGAGTTTATGGGTGTTCCCAATATCCAATTGGCGCATTGGATATTTGACAATCTCGATTTCGATCAATTAATTTTGGAATATCCACAGGCAGAGAATGGCAGTGGTGGCTGGCTTCAAGTGTCGTATAAAGCGCAAGGAAACTGGGTCCAGCGCTACACCCGCCAGCATGATGGCTTTCATACGGGCCTGCCGTGTGTTCCCGAAAAGTTCTGAATTTAGGAAAAGCGTAACAAAAAGCAATAATCTGTTATTTGTTTTGCACCCGCTGTTTTCGTAGAACAGGTTCATGAAACGCCCGAGAGGGGCTTTATGAGGAGCAGCTAAATGGCACCACCGCCCGCAAGCATTGCACAGATGACGGAACAGTTTACCGCTGCGCCGCTTTCTGTTTTGCCGCAAGTGGCGCGCTTGGGTGTCTGGCAAACCACGGTTGCTGAAGTCGCCAGCGTGAGCGGCATTGGTTTGCACTCCGGTCGTCAGGTCAATATCCGCCTGCTACCGGCCGCCGCTGATACCGGCATTGTTTTCCTCCGCACAGATATTGAGACCGAAGCCGAGGCCATTATCCCGGCGCTGTGTGCCAGCGTTTGCGAAGTGACTTTATCCTCTAAAATCGGTAACCGCTTCGGCCATGTGGTCGGCACGGTTGAGCATTTAATGGCGGCTTTTGCCGGTCTGCGTATCGACAATGCGATTGTTGAGATTGATGCGGCCGAAGTGCCGATTATGGATGGCAGTGCCAAGCCATTTGTTGAACTTATTAATCGCGCCGGAATTCGCGAACTGTCTGTGTCGCGCCGCGTCGTGCGCGTCACCAAGCCGGTTCGGGTTGAAAATGGCGATGCTTATTGCGAATTGCTGCCCGACAGCGAGCGCGTTTTCGAAGCCGAGATTGATTTCGAAAGCGGTGCCATTGGTCGTCAGTCCTATTCATTGACACTCGATAAAGACGGTTTTGACGTTGATGTCGTCAATGCCCGCACTTTCTGCATGGCGCAGCAAGTTGAGGATATGCACAAGGCCGGTCTGGCGCTTGGCGGCTCGATGGATAATGCGATTGTTGTCGATGGCGACAAAGTGCTGAACGAAGAGGGTCTGCGCTCTGCTGAAGAGTTTGTGCAGCACAAATTGCTTGATGCGATTGGTGATATTTACCTCATGGGCATGCCGCTTATCGGACGTTATCGCGGCTATAAATCAGGCCACGCGCTGCATAATTCATTGCTGAACGCTTTGTTTGCAGGCGAAGATTGCTTCGAGCTTGTCGATTTGGCTTCTGATCAAGCTGTTCTCGCTGCTGAATAATTCCACTTTTTGAACCGTCTTTTTGTTATCCGGTGCCAATCGGGCTGGCTTAGTGACGTGTGATGCAGTAAAACAAGCACTCTGGATGTTACGGAATCACATGACAAAAATGACCTCAAATCTTCGATTATCACTCATCATGCTTGGCGCGTTGGCTGTATCGGCTTGCGGTGGCACCAGCATTGAGAATGACTATGTCGAGCGGCCTGTCGAGATGATTTACAACAGCGCGCATGAAGAATTGGCGCTGGGCAATTATATTTTGGCGACGCAAGAATTTGACGAGGTTGAACGCCAGCACCCTTATTCACTCTGGGCGCGCCGCGCTATGGTCATGGCCTCTTATACTTATTATCTGCAAAATAAATATGACGAGGCGATTACGACGGCGCGGCGTTTTCTGGCGCTCTATCCGGGCAACAGTCAAGCGCCCTATGCCTATTATCTCATCGCCATGTCTTATTATGAGCGCATCTCAGATGTCGGGCGCGACCAACGCACCACGGAATTGGCGCGCGTGGCTTTGCAAGAAATCATTCGCCGTTATCCCGATAGCGACTATGCCCGCGATGCGCGGCTGAAGCTCGACCTGACGGAAGATAATTTGGCGGGTAAGGAAATGAGCGTCGGGCGCTTTTATCTGGCTCGGCGCGAATATGCCGCCGCCGCCATTCGGTTTAGTCAGGTCATTGAACGTTATGGCCGCACCAGCCATGTGCCGGAAGCGCTGCACCGTTTGACAGAAGTTTACATCTCATTAGGTATTCCCGCTGACGCCCAAAATGCCGCCGCTGTGTTAGGCTATAATTTTCCCGAAAGTCCGTGGTATCGCGACAGCTATCGCATTTTGCGCCAACGCGATTTGAAGCCGGTCAAAGACCAGAAATCTTGGATAAGCCGCGCCATCGACAAGGTTCTGTAGGGTGGGCCGATGCTGGTATCGCTCTCCATTCGTGACATAGTATTAATCGACCGGCTGGATCTTGAATGGAAACCGCATTTATGCACGTTGACCGGCGAAACCGGCGCGGGTAAATCGATTTTGCTCGACGCGCTGGGTCTGGCCATTGGCGCGCGCGGCGATGTCGGTCTGGTGCGGCAGGGTTGCACACAAGGCAGTGTCACGGCTCTGTTTCAATTGCCGCCAACCCATCAAGTGCAACAAATTCTGAGTGAGAACGGCCTCGATGATAACGGGCCGGTCGGCGAATTGATTTTGCGTCGCCAACAATCCGCCGATGGCCGCAGCCGCGCCTTTTGCAATGACCAGCCGATTGGCGTCAATCTGCTCAAGCAAATCGGCAGCGCGCTGGTTGAAATTCACGGTCAGAATGAAAGCCAAGCCCTTACCGATGCAGCGACGCAGCGCAATCTGCTCGATGGCTTTGCCGGCGTGACCGAAGATGTTGCTGCTTTGGGCAAACTTCACGCGGCGCAACAGGGGGCTCGCAGTGCGCTGGCGGCCTATCGTGCCGAGCTTGCCAAAGCCAGTGCCGATACTGAATTTCTCACCCACGCCATTGCCGAATTGCAGGAACTCAATCCCAAACTGGGCGAGGAGCTCGCGCTAGCCGATGAGCGCAGCTTGCTGATGAATGCCGAAAAGATTATCGGCGATTTGCGCGAAGCCGAGGGTTTTTTGCACGGCGAGGGCAGTATTGAGAATGCGCTGAATGGTGCGCTGAAGCGGCTGGAAAAAGCCGCGCCCGATGCCGCCGGTGAATTGGACGATGCTATTTCTACCATTGACCGCGCGTTAATTGAGGCAGGCGAGGCGCGGATTGCCGTGTCGGACACAGCGACGCGCATCACAAATAATCCGGCGCGTCTTGAAGAGGTTGAGGGGCGCTTATTCGCCATGCGGGCATTGGCGCGCAAACACGACACGACCTGCGATGGCCTGCCCGATTTACTGACCGAGATGGACGAGAAGTTAAGTGCCATTCATGGTGGCAATAATCGCATGGCCGAGCTGGAGACAGCGGTAAAGGAAACCGATGCCGCTTATATGAGCGCGGCAATGGCAATCTCTGAGGCGCGCAAGGCCGCCGCCGGTCGCCTCGACGCCATGGTCAATGAAGAGCTTGTGCCACTGAAACTCGATGGCGGCAGATTTACCACGCAAATCGAAACCGGCACGCCGGAAGATGGCGCGGCGCATGGCTTGGATAAAATCAGCTTTGTCGCCTCCACCAACCCGGGCATGGCACCCGGCCCGATTGCCAAAATCGCGTCGGGAGGTGAATTGGCGCGCTTCATGCTCGCGCTGAAAGTGTCGCTGGCCGCTGAAGGGCATGGCGGCACGCTGATATTTGATGAGGTCGATTCTGGGGTAGGCGGCGCGGTGGCTGAGGCGGTCGGCACCAGACTGCATCGCTTGGCTCAAAGCGGACAGGTTTTGGTCGTGACGCATAGCCCGCAAGTTGCGGCGCGCGGCAATTTTCATTGGCAAGTCAGTAAAAGCTGCGAGAACGGCACGGTCAGCACCGGCGTCGTACCGCTCGACAATCCGGCGCGGCTGGAAGAAGTGGCGCGCATGTTGTCAGGTGCCAGCATCACTAATGAGGCGAGGGCGGCGGCGCAACGCCTATTGGAGGTCGGGTGATGGCGGCCGATAGGTCGGTTGAGGCCTTAACGGCTGCCGAAGCGGCGCAGGAGCTTGCCCGTCTGGCGGCTGAAATAGAAGAACATGATGCCGCCTATTATCAAGATGATGCGCCGCTCATTTCTGATGCTGAGTATGACGCCCTGCGCCAACGCAATAATGCGATTGAAGCCCGGTTTCCGGAACTGAAACGCAGCGACAGCCCCGGTGAGCGTGTCGGTGCCGCGCCGACAACTGCCTTTGGTAAAATAGAACATGCGGTGCCGATGTTATCACTGGGCAATGCCTTCAATAATGATGATGTGGTTGAATTTGATGGCCGCATTCGTCGTTTCCTAAATCTTGAGGCGGAAGCCGAATTGCGGTTCACCTCAGAGCCGAAGATTGATGGCCTGTCTGCCAGTCTGCGCTATGAGAAGGGTGTGCTGGTGCAGGGCGCGACGCGCGGCGATGGGCGCGTCGGCGAAGACATCACCGCCAATCTCAGAACGCTGCCCGATATTCCGCATAAGCTGCCGACGGGTGTACCCGATATTGTTGAGGTGCGCGGCGAGGTTTATATGAGCCACGCAGATTTCGCTGCCTTGAATAAGCGACAAGAAGAAAAGGGCGGCAAGATTTTCGCCAATCCGCGCAATGCGGCAGCGGGTAGTTTGCGCCAGCTCGATGTCGAAGTGACCAAGCAACGCCCGCTGAAGTTTTTTGCCTATGCTTGGGGCGAGATGAGCGCCATGCCATCTGACACGCAAACCGGCATGATGGCCTGCTTTACCGATTGGGGCTTTAGCGTTAATCCGGCTTTTATCAAGGTTGATGAGACGCAGGGCCTTTTGGCGCATTGGACGGCGATTGAGAGGCAGCGTGCCGCCTTGGGCTATGACATCGATGGCATGGTTTATAAGGTTGACCGGGTCGATTATCAGCAGCGATTGGGCTTTGTCTCGCGCGCGCCGCGCTGGGCGATTGCTCATAAATTTCCGGCTGAACAGGCAACTACCAAGCTCAATGATATTGGTATTCAGGTTGGGCGCACGGGTGCGCTCACGCCGGTTGCCAAGTTAGAGCCGATTACGGTCGGCGGTGTCGTGGTCTCAAATGCGACTTTGCATAATGCCGACGAGATTGCGCGCAAGGATATTCGGGTTGGTGACATGGTGGTTATTCAGCGCGCCGGTGATGTTATTCCCCAAGTGGTGCGCGTGCTGAGGGAACATCGCGACAGCCAAAGCAGTCCCTTCGCATTTCCGGATAAATGCCCGGCTTGCGCCTCGCCCGCAATGCGCGAAATTCGCGATGATGGCGAGGCTGACGTGGTGACGCGCTGCTCGGCGGGGCTGACCTGTCCTGCACAAGCGCGGGAAGGGTTAAAGCATTTTGTATCTCGTGCCGCGCTGGATATTGAAGGGCTGGGGCAAAAGCAGATTGATGATTATTGGGAACTTGGGCTTATTCGCAGCCCGCAGGATATTTTCGCGCTGGAGGCCCGCTTTGCCGATAACCCGCCCGAGATTTGGCAATATACATCTGGCGCGAAAGATAAAATCGGTACGCTGAAAGACAGCGCGCGCAAATTATTCAGAGCGATTGAGATGCGTAAAACTGCTGATCTCGACCGTTATATTTTCGCGCTCGGTATCCGCCATATTGGCGAAACCTCGGCGCGGCTTTTGGCGCGGCATTATATGTCACTGCCCGCTATGATGCAGGCGGTGCAAAATATGGCCGCGGGTGATGAGGGCGCGCGCGGCGAGATTGTAGCGCTTGATGGGGTCGGCAAGGCGCTGGTCGATGCGCTAATCGGTTTCTTTTCGTCACCCGATAATTGCACAGTCGTCTCAGCGCTTATCGCGGCAGGCATCGACCCGACACCACCGGAGGCAGTGGCAACAGATACGGCGATTGCCGGAAAGACCATTGTTTTTACAGGCACATTGGAAAAAATGACTCGCGCCGAAGCGAAAGCGCGCGCCGAGGCAATGGGCGCGAAAGTTGTCGGCTCGGTATCGGCTAAAACCGATATTCTGGTCGCTGGGCCGGGCGCCGGGTCGAAGCTGACAAAAGCAACTGAATTGGGTGTTGAGGTGCTGACCGAAGACCAATGGGTCGCTCTGGCGACAGCCTAAGTTAGCGACGGCTTAAAGCGGTTTGCAGTTTTTCCGCAGCCAGGTTTGAGTGGCTTTATCGACTTTTGGCAGAAGTGTTTTTTGCACCCGCGCATGATAGGCGTTCAGCCAATCAATATCAGCGGTGCTCATCTGAGTTTTATCAATCAGGCGGCGGTCAATCGGCGCGAGGGTTAGCGGTTCAAATGACATCATCGGGCGCGCGCCCTTGCCGCCTTTGGCTGATGTCTTTTTGAGCGCTGTCACATATTGCAAGTTTTCGATACGAATTCCGAAGTCATTGGTTTTGTAATAGCCCGGCTCATTAGAGACAATCATGCCCTCTTGCAAGGCCACTGTGCCGCCCTTTGAGATGCGCTGCGGCCCCTCATGCACCGAGAGATAGCTGCCAACGCCGTGGCCTGTGCCGTGGTCGAAATCCAAACCGACTTCCCAAAGCGGTGCGCGCGCCAGCGTGTCGAGTTGCATGCCGTTTGTGCCGGCCGGAAAATGCGCCATGGCCAGCGCAATATGGCCGCGCAAGACGCGGGTGAAAGCATCTATCGCGCCGCTTGGGGGCGGGCCGCCCTCGACCAAAACAGTGCGCGTGACATCGGTTGTGCCCTGTTGATATTGGCCGCCACTATCAATCAGATAAAGGTCACCGGCCTTAATGCGGCGATTGGTTTTCTCGGTGACGCGATAATGCACAATCGCGCCATTCGGGCCGGTGCCGGAGATGGTGTCAAAGCTCAAATCCAGCAGCTTGCCCGATGCGGCCCGACAGGCTTCGGCGTGCTTGGCGGCGCATATTTCCGTCAACTCGCCTTTGGCGGCATGTTTATCGAACCATGCGAGGAAAGTGCATAAAGCCGCGCCATCCATTTCATGCGCGGCGATGCTCGCCTTAATCTCGGCCTTGTGCTTCGCCGCTTTAGGCAGGGCGCAGGGGTCGGTGACGCGCACCAGATTGGCATCAATCCTTTGCTCGCCAAACCATGCCGGTGTGTTGCTCGGGTCATAGGCGATGCTTTTGCCTTTAAGGGCTTTCAGCTTGGCCGGCATATCGCCTTGCCGTTGCAGGCGCAGGCCGCTGCCAATATGGGCGCGCACGGTCGCGTCAACGCGGCTTTTGCGGATAAACCAATCAAAGCTGCCATTTTTATGCAGCAGGCCAAAAGACAGGGCAAACGGCGTATGCGGCACATCTTGGGCGCGGATATTGAGCAACCACGCAATGTTTTCAGGCTGCGCCACCAGCAGCATATCATGTCCGGCTTTCTTTAACTCAGCCGCCAGCGCTTTGCGCTTCTGCTCAGATGTGCGTCCGGTAAAACGGGTTGGCTGAATGACCACCGGCGTGTCGGGCAGTTGGGGCCGGTCATGCCATTCGGCATCAAGCGGGTTGTCGTCCACAAAAACCAGCCGCGCGCCTTTGGCGGCCAAGCGGTCACGATAAAATTTCACGGCGCTTTCGCTATGCAGGCGGGGGTCGAGCCCTATCTCCATGCCCTTTTTCGTCATTGCCGCCAGCCATTGCGATGGCGCGGTTTGCATCATATCGACGACCGAAAATAATTTCGTGTCGGTCTGTTTGGGGGCTTGCAAAATATAGCGGCCATCGACAAACAAAGCGGCTTTGCCCGCCAGCACAATCGCCGTGCCTGCCGAACCGCCAAAGCCTGAAATCCATTTTAGCCGCTCATTGGCGGCGGGCACATATTCACCCTGAAACTCGTCCTCGCGAGGAATAATCATGCCGTCGAGTTTCATTTTGGCAAGCCGCGCGCGCAGGGCCTTGACCCGCGGCGCAACTTCCCTATTCGAACTGTCATTCTCAAAACTTTGAAACATGGAGACCATTATCGCCTAAAGCACAGGCTCGTCCAAGCCCCGATGACGATTTTCCGTTCAACAATTAAACCCTCGGCGCGATAGCGCGCAATGACGCGGCGCGCTTGCTCATTTAGTATGCCGGCAATAATCACCCGTCCGGCGGGTGCTAAATGCCGATTGAAATCACCGGCCAATTGCCGCAACGGGCCGGCCAATATATTCGCCACTATCAAATCAAACCGTCGCCCGAGATAATGCCGATGCGCCATGCCGATAGATGTGAAGCCGGTGATAAAGGGCGCAACCTTATTTGCGCGCATATTCTGGCGCGCGACACGAACGGCGTCAGGGTCAATATCGCTGGCCAGAATATCGCGAAGCCCGCTTTTTACCAGCGCAATGGCCAGCACGCCCGTGCCGCAGCCAATATCGGCACTGTGGCGGGGCTTGTGGCGCTTCAGATAATCGCTCAATAAAACGAGACAGCCTTGCGTTGTGCGGTGATGGCCGGAGCCGAAAGCCGTCGCCGCTTGAATTTCAATATCGCGCCAGCCGCCACCACGCGGCGCATCATGTCGGCCATGCAAATGAAAGGGCGGCACAATGACTGGCGGCAGACCCTCTTGGCTTTCGGCCACCCAATCCTTTTGCGGCAGCGCTTCCAATAAGGTCTTGGCATCTTGCGGCAGGGCGAGCGCGCTCATATCGGGGCGCGTGTCGAAATAGACCTCAAAGCGCGTGCCGCCCGTTTCGCTGTCCGCTATTGCTGCCTCGGTGGCCCAAATGGTCGCGCCGAAATCTTCCAATGCGCTCTCAGCCGCGTCGGGCTGGCTTGTGATGAAACTTAATTTATAAGTGGCGGGCGGGTTTTCGGCGGCCATCAGTGTCAGTGCTTTTCGACATATGAATCGAGCACTTTTTTAACACCGGCTTTCTCAAACGCGACAGTCAGCTTGTTACCTTCAATTGCCTCAATGCGCCCATAGCCAAATTTCTGATGGAAAATGCGCTCGCCGCGTTTATAGGCGCTGCTGTTGATTGAGGAGACAACAGATTCGGCGCGGGCATTTATGGTTGGCGGCGTGCCTTGCTTATAGCTGCCACGGTTTTGCTGGGCGCGCTGCCAGCCCGGGCTGTTATAGCTTGAGCCTGAAAAATCATTACTGAATCGGCTTTGATTGGAAAAGCCACCGGTGGCGTGGTCGCTTTCGGCAATCTCAACATGCTTCTCCGGTAGCTCGTCAATAAAGCGCGATGGCAGAGCCGAATTCCATTGGCCATGCGTGCGGCGATTACCGGCAAAGGAAATGGTCGCGCGCTTTTTGGCGCGGGTGATGCCAACATAGGCGAGGCGGCGTTCTTCTTCCAAGCCTTTTGTGCCGCTTTCATCGAGGCTGCGCTGATGGGGAAACAGGCCTTCTTCCCAGCCGGGCAAGAAGACGGTTTCAAACTCCAAGCCTTTGGCGGCGTGCAGCGTCATGACCGAGACTTTATCTTCATTGTCATTATTAGCGGCTTCCATGACCAAAGAAATATGCTCCAAATAGCCGGTCAATGTTTCAAACTCTTCCATGGAGCGGACAAGCTCTTTCAGATTTTCCAGCTTGCCCGGCGCATCGGGCGATTTATCGGCTTGCCACATGGCTGTATAGCCGCTTTCATCGAGCACTAATTCAGCCAATTCCGTATGGGTCATGGAATCGACCAGCGAGCGCCAATGGGTAATGGCGCGCACAAAACCGGTCATGGCGCGCCGCGCTGCCGGTTTTAACTCTTCCGTGTCGATAATCTCTTCCGCCGTGCGGAACAGCGATTTGCCTTGTCCGCGCGCGGCGGTTTGCAGCGTCTGCATGGCGACATTGCCGAGACCGCGACGCGGCTTATTGCAAATCCGTTCAAACGCCAAATCATCATCAATTTGGGCAATCAGTCGGAAATAGGCATTGGCATCGCGAATTTCAGCGCGCTCATAAAAACGCGGGCCGCCAATCACGCGATAGGGTATGCCCAGCGAGATGAAGCGGTCTTCAAATTCGCGCATTTGAAACGAGGCGCGCACCAGCACCGCCATTTCATTTAGCTCTTGGCCGTCGCGTTGATGGGTTTCAATGTCATCTGCCGTCAGCCGGGCTTCTTCTTCACCGTCCCAGACGCCGCGCACTTTAACCGGTTCGCCATCTTCATTGCTGTCGGTCCAAAGGGTTTTGCCGAGGCGGGTTTCATTGGCGGCAATCAATCCGGAGGCTGCACCGAGAATATTCGGCGTTGATCGGTAATTGCGTTCCAGACGAATGACTTTTGCGCCCTCAAAATCTTTTTCAAAGCGCAGAATATTATCGACCTCAGCCCCGCGCCAGCCATAGATGGATTGGTCGTCATCACCGACACAGCAAATATTATTATGGCCCTGCGCCAGCAAGCGCAGCCAGAGATATTGCACGGCATTGGTATCTTGATATTCATCAACCAGAATATGTTTGAAACGCTGCTGATATTCGCTCAGCACGGCTTCATTTTCGCGAAACAGGCGCAGACATTCGAGCAGCAGATCGCCAAAATCAGCGGCGTTCAGAATTTTCAGCCGCTTTTGATAATCGGCGTAAAGTTTGCCGCCCATGCCATTGGCGAAGAAACCGGCTTCGCCCTCAGGCACATTTTCAGGCAGCCAGCCGCGATTCTTCCAGCGGTCGATAAGAATGGCCATTTGCCGCGCAGGCCAGCGCTTTTCATCGATATTTTCGGCCTTTATCAACTGTTTGAGCAGGCGAATTTGGTCATCTGTGTCGAGAATGGTGAAATCGGGCCGTAAATCGACCAATTCGGCGTGAATTCTCAGAATTTTGGCGGAAAGCGAGTGGAATGTGCCGAGCCAGGGCATACCCTCCACGGTTTCGCCCAGCATGGAACCAATCCGCTCTTTCATCTCGCGCGCCGCTTTATTGGTAAAGGTCACGGCCAGAATTTGGCTCGGCCAGGCTTGCTGCGTGGCGATTTTATAGGCGATGCGGGTCGTCAGCGCGCGGGTTTTGCCGGTTCCGGCACCGGCCAGCAGCAAAAGCGGCCCGTCTTCAGCAGTTACCGCTGCGCCTTGTTCCTCATTCAAACCGCCAAGTAAAGGCTCTAAGCGGCGCGCTTGTCCGGCTTGCGCGGCTTTTTGCGATATGCTGCCGCCACCGGCCTTCGGGGCCGTTGGGGCAGGGGCATCAGCGCCCAAATCGAACGGGTCGTTCTCCATTCACCTCACCTAGTTTGATTCGTTGACTATAGCATCTCGCGCAATTCAGCCGAACCTCTCTAGCCAATCTGTTGCGACATTGTTAGTCTCGCGGTTTCATATAACAATAGGTCGTCATGCCGCGCTTTCCTTATCTATCCGTTATTTTCCTGCTGCTTTCGGCGCTGATGGCTGCCGTCATCACGCCTAATGCGGCGCGCATATTGCCGCCGATTGAGGCGTTTGAGGCTGATTTATCGGCGCGTTTCTCCGGTAATGTGAAAATTGACGGGGCGGTGCGGTTGCGTTTTGTGCCGCGCCCGCAAATTATTATTGAGCAAGTGAGTTTCAGCGATAGACGCCGCGCCGCGCAATTCGCCGCAACCATGCCGCAAATGGTGATTAATCTCGATATTATCGAACTTGTGCAGCGCCGTTTTGTCGTCGATGAGGTGAGTCTGATTGGCGCTGATGTGCAGCTACAATTGACCGGGCGTCCCTCCGGTCTGCTGGCTGAATTGCACGGCGAAACATTGCCTCGTGTTAGCCTGTTGGATAGCGATTTCCGCATTATCGGCCTCGACCCGCTGCGCCCGCAGGAAGTGACGCGTGTGACCGATGTCTCCGCCGCGCTGATGGCGAAGCAGGCCAATGGGCCGATGATGATTGTCGCACAAAAAATCCATTCGGGCGGCCATGCGGCGATGTTGCGCCTGTCCATTGGGCCGACCGCGACACAGACCCAAATCGGCGTGACGCTTGGTTTGGGTATTGACGAACAGATTGGATTTACGGGTTTTCTGTCGGGCGGTGCCTCGGATTGGCGTCTCGATGGCGAGGTTGAATTAATTTCAAGCGATCTGCTGATGAGCGCGATTGAAGCGCGCCTGCCAATGCGGGTGATAACGCCCGGGCGGCGGGTGCAATTATCCGGTCTAATCAATGGCTCGGCCAGCGGTATCCGCGCCGATAGTTTGGAAATTGAAGCGTTAAACACGGTTTTCCGCTCTCGCTTGGCGCTGAACTGGCCGCGTATGCAGGGCGAAATGCCGGTGCTGGACGGGCGCCTTTCCACCGGTGCGGTTAATTTGGATTTGCTGCGCTTTGACAATGCGTTTGACAATGCGTCTGACAATGCGTCTGACGAAGCCAAAGCCAATACCGGCTTGTTGAATGAGATTTGGAGCGGTATCGCACCCGATCTGGTGACCTCTTTTGATGTTGAAGCGACACGTTTTGTGATTGGCGGCGAGACCGGCAGCGATTTGGTGGCTGAAATCAATCAAAATGGGGCGTTGCTGAGCGTCGAAAGATTGAATATGAACTTGCCATTCAGGTCATCGCTATTGGCCACCGGCACGCTCGACACAAGCCAAGACACGCCGGTGCTGAACGGCAATTTCTCAACCCGTTCTTCCGATGCGCTGGCGCTGCTGTTATGGCTTGGTAATCAGAATAATATCGACTTCTCGACATTCGCTGAAGCGCTCGATCAGGGCACATTGCAGCGCGCGTCAATGGTCGGCGATGTGTTGTTCGACCAAAACGTCCTCGCGCTTAAAGGGCTGGCCGGTCGTTTGGGTGATGACTATTTTTCGGCAGATGTTGGCCTGCCCGATATAGCGGCGTGGCGGGGCGATGTGTTGTTTCGCATCAGCCGGTTCGATTTGGCTGATTGGGGTATTTTGGAAACCGCCACGGCGGGACGCGAAAGCGGCATTGTCGGCATACTGCCGCAGCTCGACCGCTTGCTGGCACGGGCTCTGTCGACCACTGACGCGAACAGAGATATTGATTTTGACATTCAGGTCGGGCAGGTATTTGCCGGCGCGCAATCCATTGGGCCGCTGAAAGCGATAGGCGCGCTGACCAATCAACGCCTGGAAATCCAAAACCTGCGCCTCGCTAATTTTGCCAATTCTGATGTGACGCTGACCGGCGCGTTGAATTATGACGCCGCGCCATCGCATGGCAGCCTGTCGCTGGCTATTCAAGGTGATGACGCGAAATGGGCATATGGGCCGATTGTGTCGCGTTTCGGGCCGTTGAATTTCAACGCTGCCGTCGCCGCAAATATGGCATTGGATATTGAACTGACGGCACCGGGCTCGCCCGATTGGCCGAAAGTCATTTATCGCGGCACCGGCGCATTTGGTGGTGCATCGACCGGTCTGGCTGTCACCACTCCGTCGCGGTCTTTGGCCTTTGTCGAGGCGGGCACGGATATTCAATTGTCGCTCAACGGCGCAGCCAATGCGCTGGCCTATCTGCTTTTTCTGCCACCCGTTTATGACGCGTCAGATGAAGCGGCCATGCAGCTTGGGCTGAACGCGCTGGGCAATGAATTATTTTCAGTCGCCACCAATGTGAGTTTGGGCGAGGATGCATTGGTTTTGAACGGCAATTTGCGCGACGCAGCGGGTGGCCGATTATTGTCCGGCGCGTTGGAATTTAATTTCGCTCATTTCTTACCGCTTCTAGATGCCGATACATCATGGGAACGAGTGGCCGCCAGCGGTCAGATGCAACTGAATGCGACGCGCAATAATTTCGGCTTTGCCGGTCTTGATCTGGCGCTTGGCGACGGCCGGATTTCAGGCGAAGGGGTGCTGCAAACAGGCGACGGTCTGCCGCGCTTCAACGCCAATCTGGCGACCGAGAATGTTGATTTTAGCTGGATGCTGACCGAGCGCGATAAAGATGGCTGGCGCAATGAGCCGATAAGGTGGTCTTTATTGGGGCGCAGCAATGCCGATGTTCAATTATCAGTGGCGGCCTCGCGCTTTGGCAGTGTCGTGCTGGATAGCCTGAATGGTCGGCTGAAACTGACCGAGGGCGTTTTGGAAGCACCTGATTTGGCGCTGGAGCTTTTCGGCGGCACAGTGACGGCCAGCCTATTGGCCGAGGGCGGCTTGCTATCGCCGCGCTTCGGTATCGATGCCGAATTTGCCGACATTAATCCCAATGGTTTCTTCTTGCAGCAATATGGCAATCGCTTGCTCGATGCCGTGCTATCCGGCGCGCTGAGATTGGAAGGGCGCGGCACGTCTCCGCGCACAATGATGGCCTCTTTGGGCGGCGAGATTAATTTTGAAATCGCCCCCGGCCAACTGACCTTTTTCGATGCTGTCGGTTTTGCCGATAAAGTTTTGGAACCGAACCGTGCCGGCTTGGCGACCCCATTATTGGCCGCATTTATGGGGCCGAGCGAACTGACATTTACGCGTGGTCTTGGTTTGGCACAAATGCGCGATGGTTTCGTTGAAACGGCCAGCACTGAGTTTGTTTTTGCCAATGGCCGAAACGAGGCGCGCCTGACCGCCGCCCTTGATATGGTTGACCTATTGATAGATGCCGAGATGAAGCTTTATCCGATTGACAGTCAGCGACCGGTGATTTGGCAACTAACCGGCGGGCTTGGTGCGCCCACCATCAAAGCCGATGCCTCGGCATTTGACGCTAACGGTTCTGCACCCAACGCAGAGCCGCAACGCGCAGAGTAGAAGACAGGCTGGCCGCGCGCGCCTCAGCGTCTAATTGTCGAATAAGGTTCGGCACGGTTTGCCCGCTCTCAGCCGCCATCTCTTTCAGCACGTCCCAAAACACCGGCTCCAACGATACGCTGGTGGCGTGGCCGGCAATGGTGATGGAACGCTTTTCGGGTTTCATCATGGGCGCGCCTATTTGGGTGCAATCATGTCTTCCGGACGCACAATCGTATCGAATTCTTCTTCCGTCACGAAGCCGCCTTTAACCGCTTCTTCGCGCAAGGTTGTGCCGTTTTTATGCGCTGTTTTGGCAACCAATGTTGCATTGTCATAGCCAATGGTCGGGGCCAATGCCGTGACCAGCATCAGCGAGCGTTCCATCAGCGCGGCGATATTATCTTCATTGGCTTGAATGCCGACCACGCAATTATCCGAGAAGCTGACCGCTGCATCGCCCAGCAGGCGAATGGATTGCAGCACATTGGCGGCAATCACCGGCTTGTAAACATTCAGTTCAAAATGCCCCTGCGAACCGGCAAATGAGACGGCGGTGTTATTGCCCATCACTTGCGCGCAGACCATGGTCAGCGCTTCGCATTGCGTCGGGTTTACCTTGCCCGGCATAATTGACGAGCCGGGTTCGTTTTCCGGCAGGCTCAACTCGCCCAGACCCGAACGCGGGCCGGAGCCAAGCAGGCGAATATCATTGGCGATTTTGAACAACGACACGGCGACTTCATTCAATGCGCCATGCGCCTCAACCATCGCATCATGCGTGGCCAGTGCCTCAAACTTATTCGGCGCAGTGACGAAGGGCAGCTTGGTATAAGCGGCGACCTCATCGGCGAATTTTTCGGCAAAACCGATTTTGGCATTAATGCCGGTGCCGACAGCGGTGCCGCCCTGCGCCAATTCATAAAGTTTCGGCAGCACGGCCTCAACGCGTCCTATGCCGTTTTTCACCATAGCGACATAGCCGGAAAACTCCTGCCCCAAAGTCAGCGGCGTGGCGTCTTGCGTGTGGGTGCGTCCGATTTTGATGATGTCCTTAAATGCCTCGGCCTTGACATTCAGCGCATTGTGAAGCTGCTGCAAACTCGGCACCAGCATATGCACAATCTCCTCCGCCGCCGCAATATGCATGGCGGTCGGGAAGGTGTCATTGGACGACTGGCTACGATTGCAATGGTCATTGGGATGCACCGGCTCTTTGCTGCCCATTGTGCCGCCCAGCATTTCAATGGCGCGGTTGGAAATCACTTCATTGGAATTCATATTGGATTGCGTGCCCGAACCGGTTTGCCAAACCACAAGCGGGAAATGGTCGTTCAGCTTGCCTTCAGCCACTTCACCGGCAGCACTGACAATCGCATCACCAATATCTTTTTCCAAGTTATCGAGCTTCATATTGGCTTGGGCAGCCGACATTTTGACAATCCCCAACGCGCGCACCAAAGGCAGCGGCATGGTTTCCGTGCCGATTTTGAAATTACCCAGCGAGCGTTGCGTTTGCGCGCCCCAATATTTTTCGGAAGGCACGTCAAGCGGGCCAAAGCTATCGGTTTCGGTGCGCGTATCGGCCATTTTTCAATCTCCAATGGAATATAAATCTATAAGCGGTCTAGCATGCTGACCGCGTGCCGCCAATATATCGGCAGCAGCGCGGCGTTGAAAACTATTTATCGCGAAAGCTGTCGAGACTGACGACTTCGCCTTTTTTCTCTTCTTGTTTGATTTCCGGCCCGCCTGATTGTTCTTCTTCAGCCGATAAAACAGCATCGACCATGGCGTCTTGTTCGGCCAATGCGGTGAAATCAATATCCGGTGCATCGGCATCGAACATCAGGCCGAAAGCGACTGAGGGGTCGTAAAATTTACTCATGGCGGCAAATGGCACAGTCAGGCGTTCAGGTGTGTCGTTAAAGCTCAGCGTCACATGAAACGCATCTTCTTCGATTTCCAAATCCTCATATTGGTTTTGCAGCACAATGGTAATTTCTTCCGGATGCTGGGCGCGGAGCCTACCCGATATCACCACCCCATCGGCATGGGTGTAATAGGTGATGTAAAAATGATGGCCTCCGGCCAAGCCTTCGCTGGCGGCTTCTTGCATGACGCTGCGAACCATATTCAGCAGGGCGGCTTGGGCGCGGTCTGCATATTTGTAAATGTCGTCGGGTGAATCGCTTATGTCTGTCATTGTTTCTGCCTGTAAGCCGCGCGGGCATTAAAAAAGTGGAAGGCTTCTGTTGCCAGGTGCCTTCCGAACCCCGCCATCACCTGCGAAGGCAATGGACTTAAATTGAAGTCGTGTGACTGCTTACGCAGCGACAGCTACTTCCGCATAGTTGTCATTTGCAACTACTAAAATGGCCCGATAACGATGGTACCATGCCGAGCGACGGAAACATCCTTTACGCCCTCGTCGATCCTATGTCGCCCCCAAAACGCTAGAGAGATGGTGGAGGCGCCGGGTACTGCCCCCGGGTCCGATAGGTTTATTGCGAAGCCCGTTTATCGCCATAGTCGGCAAGCCGACGGAGCTTATATAACAGTTTTCACAGTAAAATAACAGTGCGACAGGAAAACCCGTTGCGAATCTTGGGTGAAAAACCAAATATGTTTTCATGCAGCAATATCTTGACCTTCTCGAACATGTTTTACACCACGGCGTGCAGCGCGACGACCGCACCGGCACCGGCACTTTGTCGGTGTTCGGCCATCAAATGCGATTTAATTTGGGTCACGGTTTTCCGGTTCTGACGACCAAGAAACTGCACCTGAAATCCATCATTCACGAGCTGCTCTGGTTTCTGACCGGCGATACAAATATCGCCTATCTGAAAGAGAACGGCGTCTCGATCTGGGATGAGTGGGCCGATGCAGACGGCAATCTAGGGCCGGTTTATGGCAAGCAATGGCGCAGTTGGCAAACGCCGGGTGGCGCGCATATTGACCAAATCACCGCGCTCGTTGAACAGCTCAAAAACAATCCGGATTCGCGCCGACATATTGTCACCGCATGGAATCCGGCTGATGTCGATAATATGGCGCTACCGCCATGCCATTGCCTGTTTCAGTTTTATGTCGCCAAAGGCAAGCTGTCTTGCCAGCTTTATCAGCGTTCGGCTGATATTTTCCTCGGCGTGCCGTTCAATATTGCTTCCTATGCGCTGCTGACGCAAATGCTGGCGCAAGTGTGCGATTTGGAAGCCGGTGATTTCGTGCATACGCTGGGCGACGCGCATCTCTATCTCAATCATATTGACCAAGCGCGCACGCAGCTTCAACGCCGCCCGGGCAATTTGCCCGGCATTAAAATCAATCCCGAAAAGAAAGATATTTTCGGTTTCGTATTTGATGATTTCGAGCTGGTTGACTATGTCGCGCAACCGCATATTGCCGCGCCGGTCGCGGTGTAATCATGCCTGCTATTGAACTTGTTGTGGCGGTCGCCGAGAACGGCATTATCGGCCGCAATGGCGATATGCCCTGGCGTTTGCCGTCTGACCTCAAACATTTCAAGCAAGTGACGATGGGCTGTCCGATTATCATGGGGCGGCTGACCTGGGAGAGCATCGGTCGGCCGTTGCCCGGGCGATTGAATATTGTCATCAGCCGCAGCATTTGTGATGTGCCCGATGGCGTGGTGGTGGTCGCCACGCCTGAGGCCGGATTGCAGGCCGCCAAACAGGCTGAGACCGTGATGATTATCGGCGGTGGGCAGATTTATAAATTATTCGAACCGCAAGCGCAGACTGTGCATTTGACGCAAGTCCATGCAACGCCCGAGGGGGATACCTCTTTTGCCTTGCTGCAGCCCGATGATTGGCAAGAGACGACACGCGAGAGATTTTCGGCTGGCGAAAACGATAGCGCCGATTATAGTTTTATCACGCTAAAACGCATTTAAGCGGAGAGGGTGATATGCGCGAAATTGCATCAGGATTACAATTCCCCGAAGGGCCGATTGCGATGGCTGACGGCTCGGTCATTCTGGTTGAGATTGCCCGCGGCACGATGAGCCGTGTGACCCCAAACGGCAAAATTGAGGTGATTGCCGAGACCGGCGGCGGGCCAAACGGCGCGGCCATTGGCCCTGATGGCGCGGCCTATATTTGCAATAATGGCGGCTTTGAATGGCATGATGTGAACGGCCTTTTATTCGCCGGTGATATTGCCAAAGATTATTCGGGCGGACGCATTGAGCGGGTCGATTTGACGACCGGCAAGGTCGATGTGCTTTACACGGAAGTGAACGGTAATCCGCTGCGCGGGCCCAATGATATTGTCTTCGACAAGCAAGGCGGCTTTTGGTTCACCGATTTGGGCAAAGGCTATGGGCGTTTGAAAGACAGAGGCGCGCTGTTTTATGCCAAAGCCGATGGCAGCCATGTCGAGGAAATGGTGTTTCCGGTCGAGACCGCCAATGGCGTCGGCCTCAGCCCTGATGAAGATTTTGTCTATGTCGCTGAAACGCAAGGCGCACGCCTGTGGCGGTGGCAGCTTGACGGGCCGGGCAAGCTGGCTGGCAGTGGGCGCACCGGTCAGAAAAACTTTGTCGCCTCACCTGCCGGATACAGCTTTTTCGACTCAATGGCCGTCGAGGCCGATGGCACAATATGCGTCGCCACAATTATGAATGGCGGCATTTCGCGTATTAATCCGGAGACCGGCGATATACGCCATGTCGCCACCGGCGACCCGATGACCACCAATATTTGTTTTGGCGGGGACGAGCTGAAAACCGCCTATATCACGGCTTCCGGCACCGGCAAATTACTCGCCACAGAGTGGGATACGCCCGGCCTGCCGCTTAATTTTCTGAATAAGTAGAAAAGAATTCCGGCAGCACAAGGGCTTGGCCGCAATGGCGATTGCCGTCAGCATCGACCTGCATGAGGGGCGGGCCGTATAAAACCCAGCCCTCACGCAGCGCGTCGGATACGCGCTGGCAAAAAACCGCATCATCGGCACCGGTCAAAAACCGATAGGCTTTTTTCTCTTCACTCATGAGGTTTCCTTTATTGATTTGCTGATGCGCGCGGCCAGTTTCCGAAAGGCCTCATGCGCGCCCTTTGTGCCAATGGCGGCATCAAGCGGCAGGGTGGCGAGATGGGCGAGTTTGAGTTTCTTGGCCATTTTCTCGCCACCTTCCCCAAATGGGTAAAGGCGCGTGCCGTCGGGCGCATCGAGATAGGCCATATTTTCAATCAGTCCCAGCACCGGCACATTGGTTTTTTCAAACATGGCAATAGCGCGGGTGACATCGGCCAACGCCAAATCCGACGGGGTGGTGACCAGCACCGCGCCCGATACCGGAATACGCTGCGCCATGGTCAATTGAATATCGCCCGTGCCCGGTGGCAGGTCGAGCACCAGCACATCGAGCGCAGGCCAAGCCACATCTTCCAGCATTTGTACCAGTGCGCCTTGCGCCATCGGCCCGCGCCATATCATCGCCTGATCTGTATCGACCAAATAGCCGATGGACATGGTGTGCATGCCATTGGCCTCAATCGGCAGAAGTTTTTTATCGTCGGTCATTTGCGGCTTATCGGTAATGCCCAATAGTTGCGGCATGCTGGGCCCGTAAATATCAGCATCGAGCAGGCCGGTAACATTGCCCGCTTTTGCGAGAGCGGCGGCGAGATTAACCGCGACGGTCGATTTGCCGACCCCCCCTTTGCCCGAGGCCACGGCGATGACGGTTTTAATCCGCTTGAAAACCTCCGGCACCTCAGTGCTGGCGCTGTTATGCGGGGCTTTATTGGCCGTAGCTTGTTGCGGGCGATGCGCGGTCAAAACGCAGGTGACGGATACCACGCCGCTGAGTTGTTGAACGGCGGCTTCGGCTTGCTGCTTCACCGCGTCCAGCCCGTCAGGGGCCAACCCATCGACATCAATCGAGAAACCGATATTGCCGTCGCGTATTACCAAACCTTGTATGCGGTCGGCGGCAACCAGCGATTGCGCTTCGCCGGCGGCGGTAATCGCGTCCAATGCGGTTAGGATTTCGGCTTGTGTCAATTTGGCTGTCGGCGCGGACATAGGTAAAAACTCTCGGTTAAAGCTTGAATTTATGTGTCATGCTCACCACATAGACCTGTATAAGGTGTTCTTGTCAATTGATGCACGGTTTGCGTTGGTCTTGCACAAGTGTCACATTGCGACGCATCAGAGATGCGCTTATAAAAAGTGTCTCGTTTAACGGAGGACAGTCAATGCCTTGGGACAATAATTCCGGCAATAATCAAAACCCGTGGGGCAGTGGCGGCGGGCCTCGTAAAAGCCCGAGCGGCAATGAGCCCGATATTGAAGAAATCATTCGCCAATTGCAGCAGCGTTTTGGCCGCCTATTGCCGGGTGCCGGCGGTGGTTCCGGCATTATTGTTATTCTTGCTGTTTTGCTTGGCCTTTGGGCGTTGAGCGGTTTTTATCGCGTGCAAGCCGATGAGCAGGGCGTTGTTTTGCGTTTCGGCAAGTTTCAAACGCAAACCAGCCCGGGCTTGAATTATCACCTACCGTTCCCGATTGAGACAGCCGTGACCCCGAAAGTCACAACCGAAAATCTCGTCGATATCGGCATGCGCGCAGGCGATCGCCGCTCAGCCGGTGTGACGCGCGATGTGCCCGAAGAAAGCCTGATGCTGACCGGCGACGAGAATATCGTCGATGTCGATTTCTCGGTTTTCTGGGTTATCAAAAATGCGCCCGATTATTTGTTCAATATTCAAAACCCGAACGGCACGGTGAAAGCCGTTGCTGAAAGCACCATGCGTGAGATTATCGGGCAGAACGATATTCAGCCGATTTTGACGGAACAGCGTCAAACCAATGAAGAACAAGTCAAAGCGCTGATGCAGAAAACCCTCGACCAATATGGTGCCGGTATTACAGTCACCCGCGTGAAGATGCAGAAAGTTGACCCGCCCGCTGCGGTTATTGATGCCTTCCGCGATGTGCAAGCGGCGCGCGCTGACCAAGAACGCGCCCGCAATGAAGCCAATAAATACGCCAATCGCGTTGTGCCTGAAGCGCAAGGTGAGGCGGTGCGCATTCGCCGCGAGGCGGAAGCCTATCGCGCGCAAACAGTTGCTGAAGCCGATGGTGAAGCGACCCGCTTTGCCTCGATTTATGATGAATACCGCATTGCGCGGGGCGTAACGCGCCAGCGCATGTTCCTCGAAACCCTCGAAAAAGTGCTGGGCCGCACCAATAAGGTGATTATCGAGCAAGACGGGCAGGGCGTTGTGCCTTACCTGCCGCTCGACCAGCTCAACCGCAATAGGGAGGCAAAATAATGAAACGTCCTAGTCTCGTCATTTCTCTCATTCTTCTTGCCGTGCTGGGTGTGCTGGCGTCGGCGTCTCTCTTCACTGTGCACCAAACAAAGCAAGCGCTGGTGCTGCAATTTGGTGACCCGCGCCGCGTCATTATGGATGCCGGTCTGCATTTCAAAGTGCCGTTTGTGCAAAATGTCATTCTCATCGACAAGCGGATACTCGACCTTGATACACCGGCTGAAGAGCTGATTGCCTCAGACCAAAAGCGTTTGGTGGTTGATGCTTTTACCCGCTATCGCATTACCGACCCGCTGCAATTCTACAAAGCCCTGCGCGATGAGCGGCGCGCGCAATCGCGTCTGTCGACGATTGTGTCGTCCTCCATGCGGTCGGTTTTGGGTGAAGAGAAATTTGAAACCGTGGTGCGCGACCAGCGTTCCGATTTGATGCAGCGCATTAGCGCATTGGTCAATAATCAAGCCGCCGATTTCGGCATTGAGATTATTGACGTGCGTATCCGCCGCGCCGATTTGCCCGAGGCCAACAGCCAAGCGATTTATCGCCGTATGCAAACCGAACGCGAGCAGGAAGCGGCTGAGTTCCGTGCGCGGGGTCAAGAAGTTGGCCGCGCCATTCGCGCCCAAGCCGATAAGCAAGTAACGGTTCTTATCGCCGAAGCGACCCGCGATAGTGAAGTTATTCGCGGTCAAGGCGATGGGTGCCGTAACCGCGTCTTTGCCAAAGTCTTCGGCCAAGACCCCGACTTCTTCGCTTTTTATCGTTCCATGCAGGCCTATGAAAAGGCGCTTGAGGAAGATGGCACGACCATGGTTCTGTCACCCGATAGCGCGTTTTTCCAATTCCTGAAAAACCCCAATAGCGTGCTGGCACCGAGTAAAAGCGGTCAGGTTAAGCGCGGCGCACGGGTGAATGTCGATAAATTGACGCAAGACGGGAAGTCACTGAGCCAAAGCATGTGTCCGGAAATTGTCGCTGAGGCGCCAACGGAGCAGGCTGAAAACTAATGCTTGAAAAGCTGTTTCTGGCCGTCGGGTTGGTGCTGGCTTTTGAGGGCGCGCTGTATGCCCTTTTTCCGTCATTTTTGCGCTCTATGGTCAAACAAATCGATGCGGTCAGTGACTCCGCCCTCCGCAATGGCGGGCTGGTTGCACTGGGCATAGGTGTCGGTTTGGTTTGGCTGCTTGGATAGGATCTTTTATGTTTGAAAACGCGCTCACTCGTTTTTCCCTAATTTTTGCTCTGCTTGTCGCGCCGCTGGTGATGACGCCTGCTATGGCGCGGCCAATAGGCGGCTTTGCCGATTTGGCGGAAAAATTGACCCCTGCCGTGGTTAATATCTCGACCTCGCAAACTGTTGAAGAACGCCGCTCGCGCGGGCCCGGCCAGCCACCTTTTGATCGCTTTTTTGAAGAGTTTTTCAACCAGCGCCGTGGCGGTGGCGGCGGCAATGCCCCCAGTCAGAAAGTATCATCGCTCGGCTCAGGTTTTGTTGTCAGCCCCAGCGGCATCATCATCACCAATAATCATGTGATTGAAGAAGCCGACGAGATTACCGTGACTTTCTCAGATGGCAGCAAGTTGGACGCTGAGCTTATCGGGCGTGACCCGAAAACCGATTTGGCGGTGCTGAAAGTATCGCCCAAAAAACGCCTGCCTTTCGTGCCGCTTGGCGATAGCGACAAGGCGCGGGTCGGTGATTGGGTGATTGCCATTGGCAATCCGTTCGGGCTGGGCGGTTCGCTGTCAGCCGGTGTTATTTCTGCCATTAACCGCGACATTAATGCCGGCCCTTATGACAGTTTCATTCAAACCGATGCCGCGATTAACCGCGGCAATTCCGGTGGCCCATTGTTTAATATGAAGGGCGAAGTCATTGGCGTGAATTCGGCCATTATTTCACCCTCCGGCGGGTCGGTCGGCATCGGCTTTTCTATTCCGTCCAATCTCGCCAAAACAGTCACCGCGCAATTGCAGAATTTCGGTGAGACACGACGCGGCTGGTTGGGCGTGCGTATTCAGCAAGTCACTGATGAGCTAGCCGAAGGCCTGTCATTGGGTAAAGCGCGCGGCGCATTGGTCTCAGAGATTTCGCCCGATGGCCCGGCTGAAAAAGGCGGCGTTAAAGTCGGTGACGTGATTGTGAAATTTGACGGCAAGCCCGTGCCGGCCATGCGCGACTTGCCGCGTATTGTGGCTGAAACCAAAATCGACAAGCCGGTGCAGGTGGAAGTCATTCGTCGCGGCAAATCACGCATGTTGAAAATCGTCACCGGTCGTCTGGAAGAAGCCAGCACCAAGCCGGTCGAAGAAGACCGCCCGCAGGAAAAAGCCCGCACCACTGATGATATGAGCTATCTCGGCATTACCGTGCAGAGTTTGAGCCGTGAAAACCGTCAACGTTTCGGCTTGGCTGACGATGTTATCGGCGCGGTTATTATTGATGTGGCACGTGACAGCACAGCGTTTGAAGCGGGTATTCGCCCCGGCGACGTGGTTTCTGAGATTGACCAAAAGCCGGTCGGTTCGGCTAAAGCGGCGGTTGATGCGTTGAAGGCGGCCAAGAAGAGCGGTCGAAGTTCAGTGCTGGCCTTTATTCGCTCGGGCGAGACCGTGCGCTTTATCGCCATTCCACTCAGCGATTAAATATCAAGCAAAATCGGCTTGGCGATAGCCCTGCAAGTAAAGCAGGGCTGTCAAATCGCCATGGGTGATGCGATAGCGCGCGCTTTCAGCAACCGCAGGCTTGGCGCGAAAGGCGACGCCCATACCGGCAATGCCGAGCATGGCCAAATCATTTGAGCCATCGCCCGTGGCCAAAACATCGGCCTCCGACAAGCCCAATTCTTTGGCCCAAGCGGTCAGGATGTCGGCTTTGGCGGCGCGGCCCAAAATCGGCTCAACCACTGTGCCGTCCAATGCCCCATCGACAAGGTTCAAATCATTGCATTGAAAGCGATTGAAGTTGAGCTTATCGGCAATGCGCGCGGCAAAAAACGCAAAGCCGCCCGACACCAGACCGCAAAACACATCATGTTTACGTAAAGTGGCCAGCAGGGTTGTCGCGCCGGGCATCAGCGTGATGCCGGTATCATAAAGCTCTTGCAGCGCGCTTTCCGGCATGCCTTTCAGCATGGCAACGCGCTCTTTCAGGGCCGATTCAAAATCCAATTCGCCGCGCATGGCGCGGGTGGTGATGTCGATAATCACCTCTTCCTTGCCAATCGTCTTGGCCAGTTCATCGAGACATTCTTGCTCGATAATCGTGCTTTCCAAATCGGCAATCAGCATTTTCTTTTGTCGCGCCGCGTCGCTGACGCGGTTGATGTCAATCGGCAGATCGTCAAAGCGGTCGGACATGGCATCGGCAATGCCCAGCATGTCGGGCGCAATGGCATATTGCACCGCGTCATCGCCGAGGCGGTCAGGTGCGGGCAGGGTGGGTATGGCGTCGGCCAGCGTGGCCAGCATGGTGTCGGTCAGCGTGTCACTGCCCGGTTGAGCAGTGATGACCAGAAAATCCGTTTCTACTGCTTTTGTCATACGTCAGAACCCTATATGAATAGTTTATGTCAGAACTTCCCATTCTTATTGCAGGCGCAACGGCCAGCGGCAAGTCCGCATTGGCTGTCGCGCTGGCCGAGCAGTTAAACGGGTGCATTATCAATGCCGACAGCATGCAGGTTTACGACACGCTTGATGTGTTGACGGCGCGTCCGCCGCGCGCGGATTTGCGCCGCGCCCCGCATGTGCTTTATGGCCATGTGCCGGTCGCGGCGCCCTATAGTGTCGGGCAATGGCAGGTGGCAGCTTTGGCCGAAATTGAGGCGGCGCAGCGGGCAGGGCAGCGACCGATTATTGTCGGCGGCACCGGGCTGTATTTCAAAAGCCTGACGCAAGGGCTGGCTGATATTCCCGATATTCCCGAAGCCATGCGCGCCGGCTTGCATGCGCGGCTTGAGAGCGATGGGCTGGCGACGCTTTATGGCGAATTGCAACGCGTCGATAGCGTTTTGGCGGAACGCTTGCCGCCAACCGATACGCAGCGTATTTTGCGTGGCCTTGAAGTGTTTGAGGCGACCGGTCAAAAGCTTTCGGATTGGCAAGCCCAGCCGCAAGACGCGCCGCTCTCGGATTATCTGGGTCTGTTGCTCATGCCTGAACGCGAATGGCTGTATGCGCGGTGTAATCAGCGTTTTGAAGCCATGCTGGAAGCCGGAGCGCTGTCAGAGGTCGAGCGCGTTTGGGCGCTTAATCTGCCGCCCGATACAACGGCGTTAAAGGCGCTGGGTGTGGCCGAGCTTACGGCGTTGCTGCAAGGCGAGATTGACCGCGACACGGCGATTGCCCAAGCGCAACAGGCGACGCGGCGTTATGCCAAGCGGCAAATGACGTGGTTTCGCAATCAAATGGATGATTGGCAGTCCTTTTCTGAGCAATATTATGAAAATAACTTTGCCAAAATCTTTTCATTTATTTCAAAATAGGCCTTGACTGCGACATAAATCTCGCTATTTTCCCCTCATCGGGGCGCGTTATGCGCCCGTAACTATTTGGAGTCGCGTGACAAAGCGCGGATGGAACGATGGAAAAACAGATAAACGGCGCTCAAATCGTCTTGCAAGCGCTGCGCGATAATGGCGTGCAGCATATTTTCGGCTATCCCGGCGGGGCTGTGCTGCCGATTTATGACGAATTATTCCAGCAGGAAGACATTGAGCATATTCTGGTGCGCCATGAACAAGGCGCGACCCATGCGGCGGAAGGTTATGCCCGTTCCAGCGGTAAATGCGGCGTTGTGCTGGTCACGTCGGGCCCCGGCGCGACCAATGCGGTGACCGGACTGACTGATGCGCTGATGGATTCCATTCCGATGGTTTGCATTACAGGCCAAGTCCCGACGCATCTCATCGGCGCTGATGCGTTTCAAGAAGCCGACACGGTCGGCATCACCCGCGCCTGCACCAAGCATAATTATCTCGTCAAAGACGTGAATGATTTGGCACGCGTCATGCATGAGGCGTTTTACGTCGCCACCACAGGCCGTCCCGGCCCGGTGGTTGTCGATATTCCCAAAGACGTTCAGTTCGCTATGGGCGATTATCTGAAGCCGACATCGGTGAAGCACAAATCTTATCAGCCGAAAATCAAAGGCGAGATGGACGCGATTAATGCCGCCGTTGATTTGATTGCCAATGCCAAAAAGCCGGTTTTCTATACCGGTGGCGGGGTGATTAATTCCGGCCCGCAAGCCAGCGAGCTTTTGCGCGAATTCGTTAAACTGACCGGCTATCCCATCACATCAACCCTGATGGGGTTGGGCAGCTATCCATCTGCCGATAAGCAATGGCTGGGCATGTTGGGCATGCACGGCACTTATGAAGCCAATTTGGCGATGCATGATTGCGACGTGATGATAAATATCGGCGCGCGCTTTGATGACCGCATCACCGGTGCGCTGGATAAGTTTTCGCCCGACAGCAAAAAGATTCATATCGATATCGACCCGTCCAGCATCAATAAAAACGTTATGGTTGATGTGCCGATTGTCGGCGATGTCGCGCATGTGTTGGAAGATATGCTGCGCGTCTATAAATCACGCGCCGTGATGCCTGACAAAAAGGCGCTGGCAAGCTGGTGGCAAGAGATTGAAGGCTGGCGCGGGCGCGACTGTCTGGCTTATCGCAAAGACGATAAGGCGATTAAGCCGCAATATGCGGTTCAGCGTCTGTATGAGCTGACCAAAGGGCCGAATACTTTCATCACCACGGAAGTCGGCCAGCACCAAATGTGGGCGGCGCAATATTATCGTTTTGAAGACCCTAATCGCTGGATGACCTCGGGCGGCTTAGGCACGATGGGCTATGGTATTCCTGCCGCGGTTGGCGTGCAGGTGGCCCATCCAAAAGGCTTGGTGATTGATATTGCCGGTGAAGCATCTGCCATGATGACCATGCAGGAGCTATCAACGGCGGTGCAGCATCGCTTGCCGATTAAGATTTTCATTCTGAATAATGAATATATGGGCATGGTGCGCCAGTGGCAGGAATTGCTGCATGGCGGTCGCTATTCCAATTCTTATTCCGAAGCCTTGCCCGATTTCGTGAAGCTGGCCGAGGCTTATGGCGCGACCGGTATTCGCGCACAAACGCCGGGCGGATTGGACGATGCGATTAAGCGCATGGTCAAAACCGATGGGCCGGTGATTTTTGATTGCGTTGTTACGAAGGAAGAAAACTGCTTCCCGATGATACCGTCAGGTGCCGCGCATAATGACATGCTGTTGGCTGACGATCAGGGGCTGGAAGTTGAAGTTTCCGACGAAGGCAAGGCGCTGGTTTAACAGTTGATAATGGGGCTTCCCCCGCTTGCGGTGCTGCGCTATAGAATGCCGATAAGAGGGGCGGGCCAAACAGGGTTTCCAATGGACGAACAAGCAATAGCAACGCATACGATTTCAGTGCTGGTCGATAATGAGGCCGGTGTGCTGGCGCGTGTCATTGGGCTGTTTTCCGGTCGCGGCTATAATATTGATAGCCTGACCGTGGCCGAGGTTGACCATACCGACCATATGTCGCGCATCACCGTTGTCACCAATGGCACGCCGCAGGTTATTGAGCAGATTAAAGCCCAGCTTGGCCGCCTTGTGCCGGTGCATCGGGTTGTTGACTTGACGGTTGAATGTGAAAGCGTTGAGCGCGAATTGGCGCTGGTTAAAGTGGCCGGCAAGGGCGATGCCCGGGTCGAGGCGCTGCGCTTGTCGGAGGCGTTTCGCGCCCGCGTTGTCGATGCAACGCCTGAGAGTTTTATTTTTGAAATCACCGGTAACAGCGAAAAAATTGACGCTTTTATCGACCTGATGACGCCTTTAGGGCTGCAAGAGGCATCACGCACTGGCGTGGCGGCTCTGTCGCGCGGCCCTGAAGCAATGTAATTTTTGCCCAAGACATTTTGAAGGACCAGACTGATGGAAATGCTTTATGAACGCGACGCAGACGCAAATCTGATTAAAGGTAAAAAACTGGCCGTAATCGGCTATGGCTCGCAAGGCCACGCCCATTTGCTGAATTTGCGCGATAGCGGTGTTGAAGATATATGTGTCGGCCTGCGTGCCGGTTCCGGTTCGATCGCCAAAGCCGAAGCCGAAGGTATCGCCGTGAAAGACATTGCCGAGGCCGCTGCTTGGGCCGATGTGGCGATGATTTTGACGCCGGACGAATTGCAAAAAGATATTTATGCCGAGCACATCGCCAATAATATCCGCGAAGGCGGCACGCTGATGTTCGCGCATGGCCTGTCCATTCATTTCGGCCTGATTAAAGCGCGCCCCGACCTCGATGTTTCAATGGTCGCGCCCAAAGGCCCCGGCCATACGGTGCGCGGCGAATATCTGAAAGGCGGCGGCGTGCCATGCTTGGTTGCGGTCGCGCAAGATGCCAGCGGCACGGCCCGTGACCTCGCTTTGTCCTACGCATGCGGCGTTGGTGGCGGTCGCTCCGGCATTATTGAAACCACTTTTCGCGATGAGTGCGAAACCGACTTATTCGGCGAGCAAGCCGTGTTGTGCGGCGGCGTTGTCGAGCTCATCAAAGCCGGTTACGAGACGCTGACCGAGGCAGGCTATCCGCCGGAAATGGCTTATTTCGAGTGCCTGCACGAAGTAAAGCTCATCGTTGATCTGATTTATGAAGGCGGCATCGCCAATATGAATTACTCCATCTCCAACACGGCTGAGTTTGGTGAATATGTGTCCGGCCCGCGCGTCGTGACCTCTGAAACCAAAGCTGAGATGAAGAAAATTCTCGAAGACATTCAGACCGGTAAATTTACCGATCGCTGGATGCAGGGTGGCCAAGAAGAGATTAAGGAATTCCGCAAAGTGAATGACGCGCACCCGATTGAAAAAGTCGGTGCTGATCTTCGCTCCAAAATGCCCTGGATTTCAGCCAATAAGCTGGTGGACCAAGAGAAGAATTAGTCTCGCAATTTAGATAAAACGAAAAGGGCGGCGCTTTATTCAGGTGCCGCCCATTTTGTCTATTTAATCACCACGCTCACCGGATTTTTCGCACTATCGCGAATGGCCTGATTCACGCTGCGATGCGTGTCGAGTTCCAAGTCCACTTTTGTTTCAGCCTTGCTTGTGCGCGCCGTTTCCCGCGCCAGTCCGGTTTTGGCGCTTTGCACTTCTTGCCGCTTGCGGGTTAGGGCGCGTTGGCGTTCCAAATTGTCGAGCGTATCTTGGTCAGAGGCCTGAATAGCAGCCAAGCCTTGCAATTTACTGGCTGTGCCGACCACTGTTTCTTGCCCTGCCACGCAATCATGATTAGTTCCATTATCGTGCAATCACTGGCCGATATTTTCGGGCATGGAGCCGATGCGGCGACGATTGGCGGCTGGTTTGACCGCGCTTCGGACGCGCTGATACTCGACCAGCGCTTGCTTTGGGTTTTTCTATTATTGGTTTTGGTGGTGCAGGGCGGGGGGCGCTACGCGCTCGATCAGTGGCTTCGCATCGATAAATCGCCGGAATAGGCAAAGCTGACCTTGCATAATTGCAAATTTGCGTATTTGCAGATAACATCTTGTAATTATGAAGGGTCTTGATTGGGATGATTTGCGGTTTTTTCTGGCAGTTGCCGCCACAGGCAGTCTGTCCGCCGCCGCACGCGAGTTGAATGTCAATACCACCACTGTGTTGCGCCGCATCGGCAATCTAGAAGAAGCGCTCGATGCACGGCTTTTTGAGCGGCTCAGAAGCGGTTACGCGCTGACCCAAGACGGCACAAGGCTGCTGCAATCTCTGGAACCGGTCGATAATAGCCTGTCTTCCTTGCAGCGTGATTTTCAAGCCGGTTCGGGCGATGTGCGCGGCATTGTGCGGCTGTCGGCCAGTGAAGTGGTGACAGGCGGCTTATTGGGACCGATTTTACCGCTATTTCAGGCGAAATCGCCGGATATTGGGCTGGATATTATTGCCGATCCCAGCATTTACGGCCCCGGCGCGGCACCGCGTGTGATGAATGCGCTGCGCGATGTTGATATTGCGCTGCGGCTGGCGCGTCCGACCCAGGGCGATATGCTGGTGCGAAAGCTGACAGATGTGGCCTATGGCCTGTATGCTACCGCGCCTTATGCCAAAAAGCTGGGCGATTTACCTGCGCGTAATGATTTGACGGATATTCGAATTATCGGGTTTTCTGAAGATGAGCGGCCTTTAGGACCGGTATGGTGGCTGTCACGGGCAGAAAAATCCGGTCATGTGGTGATGCGTTCATCGAGTGCTGCGACCCGTTTGGCGGTCTGTCTTAATGGCGATGCTGTTGCCGCTTTGCCCTGTTTTCAGGCCGATAATATGGACGGTCTGGTACGCGTGGCGGGGCCCGATTTGGTCGGCAGTCTGGAGCTTTGGCTTTTGACCCGCGCCGATATGGCCAAGCTGGGGCATGTGCGCGCCGTGATGGATTTTGTCGTTGATGCGATTGCCGGACAATCGGCGCGACTGGGTGGATTGTGACATTATCATTTTGACATTAAGCCCGTCGATTTAGTGACTGAAAGTGCTTGCCATGCTTGTTTTCCTTGCTTAAACAGGTATATGAGCCTGGCTCATAGGTGAGTGTTAAACGAAAGAACGGTAGATGATGAACCGCGCAAAAACTTTGTGGAATTTTGAGGGTGCCGATTTTGGCAGCTCGATTTCGCCTGCGCCGACAGATGCTACGACACTAACCATCCTCCTCCTTACCTGCCCCTGAGATCGGACAGTCGATGAGCGACGCGTTTTCAGGGGGTTTATCAGAGCTAGGACAAACGGCCTACGGGTCTAAGGAAGGATGAAACCATGACAGATTCAATGAAACAAAGCGGCGCTAAAGCGGACCGCGTTTATATTTTCGATACCACTTTGCGCGATGGCGAGCAGTCACCCGGCGCGTCTATGACGCTGGAAGAAAAGCTGCAAATCGCGGAATTGCTGGACTCAATGGGCGTCGATGTTGTCGAAGCGGGTTTTCCGATTGCCTCGAATGGCGATTTTGAAAGCGTTTCTGAAGTCGCTAAGCTGATGAAAAACGCGCAAGTTTGTGGCTTGGCGCGCGCCGGTGCCAAAGATATTGACCGCGCCGCCGATGCCGTGAAGCATGCCAAAAACCCGCGTATCCATACCTTTATTTCTACCAGCCCGTTGCATATGAAGCACAAGCTGCAAATGGAACCCGATGAGGTGATGGAAGCCATTGCGTTTTCGGTCGGCCACGCGCGCAATCATGTCGAGAATGTTGAATGGTCGCCGGAAGATGCCACGCGCACTGACCGCGATTTTTTGTGCGCCGCCGTAGAAACCGCCATTAAAGCTGGTGCGACGACGATTAATATCCCCGATACGGTGGGCTATACCGTGCCGCAGGAATTTTTCGACATCATCACCATGCTGCGGGCGCGTGTGCCGAATATTGATAAGGCGATTATCTCAACCCATTGCCACAATGATTTGGGGCTGGCGGTTGCCAATTCTCTGGCCGGTGTGCAAGCCGGTGCGCGCCAAGTCGAATGTACGATTAACGGCTTGGGTGAACGCGCTGGTAATGCCGCATTGGAAGAAATCGTTATGGCAATGAATGTGCGCCATGATGCGATGCCGCAATGGACGAATATCGAGACCACCATGTTGGCGCGCGCGTCAAAGCTGGTATCGTCGGTAACGGCCTTTCCGGTGCAATATAATAAAGCGGTTGTGGGACAAAATGCATTTGCGCATGAAAGCGGTATTCACCAAGACGGCATGCTGAAAAACAACCAGACCTATGAAATCATGACGCCTGAAAGCGTTGGTATTTCGCAAACATCATTGGTGATGGGTAAACATTCCGGTCGCCATGCGTTTCGCGAAAAGATTAAGGCGCTGGGTTATGAGCTGGGCGACAATCAACTGCAAGAGGCTTTCACCCGCTTCAAAGATTTGGCTGACCGCAAAAAGCATGTGTTTGACGATGATATTGTCGCTTTGGTCGATGATGAAGTGGCCAAAGGCGCAGACCGCATAAAGCTGGTTTCATTGCGCGTGATTGCCGGTTCTGAAGGCCCGCAAAAAGCCACGCTGAAATTGGAAATTGACGGTAAGGAAACCGAAATTGACAGCACCGGTGACGGGCCTGTTGATGCGACGTTTAATGCCATTAATGCGCTGTTTCCGCATGAGGCCAATTTGCAATTATACCAAGTCCATGCGGTCACTGAAGGCACAGACGCGCAAGCGGAAGTGAGTGTGCGCTTGGAAGAAAAAGGTAAGACCGTGACCGGTCGAGCCGCCGATACGGACACGATGGTGGCCTCGGCAAGAGCTTATGTCAGCGCGCTGAATAAACTGCTGATTAAACGAGAAAAACAGGCGCCGGACTCGCTGACCGCCTAATCCGAATTCTGAGGGGGAACTCGAATGTTAAATATGCTGCTCGCTATGTTTTCGGCCGATATGGCCATTGACCTCGGCACGGCCAATACGTTGGTCTATGTCAAAGGCCGGGGCATTGTGCTGAACGAGCCGTCTGTCGTAGCTATTATTGAGCAGAATGGACGCAATCGAGTTCTCGCTGTCGGTGATGAAGCGAAAATGATGCTTGGTCGCACACCCGGCAATATCAAAGCCATTCGCCCGATGCGCGATGGCGTGATTGCCGATTTTGATGTGACCGAAGAGATGATTAAGCATTTTATTCGTAAAGTGCATAATCGGCGTTCCTTCGCCAATCCGCAAATTGTTGTCTGTGTGCCGTCGGGCGCGACAGCGGTTGAGCGCCGGGCGATTCAAGAAAGCGCCATGTCAGCCGGTGCGCGTCGTGTCTTCCTGATTGAGGAGCCGATGGCGGCGGCGATTGGTGCCGGTTTGCCGGTCACTGAGCCGACCGGTTCTATGGTGATTGATATTGGCGGTGGCACGACCGAGGTGGCTGTGCTGTCGCTAGGCGGTATTGTTTATTCGCGTTCTGTGCGCGTTGGCGGCGATAAAATGGATGAGGCGATTATCGCTCATATTCGCCGCAATCATAATTTGCTGCTGGGTGAATCAAGCGCCGAGCGGATTAAGAAAGAAGTAGGCTCAGCCATGATGGCGCCGGGCGAAGAGGGCGAGTCGGTGAAAATCAAAGGCCGCGATTTGATGAATGGCGTGCCGCGCGAGGTGGTTATCACCCAGCGCGAGGTTGCCGAAAGCCTGTCCGAGCCGGTCGGGGCGATTGTCGAAGCGGTTAAAGTGGCACTTGAGGCGACACCGCCGGAACTGGCGGCTGATATTGTCGATAAGGGCATTGTTATGACCGGCGGCGGCGGCTTATTGCACAATCTTGATGCTTATTTGCGGGAAGCGACCGGCTTGCCGGTATCGATTGCCGATGAAGCTTTGTCTTGCGTTGTGCTGGGCACCGGACGAGCGTTGGAGCATATCAAAACCATGAAGCACGTCTTGTCTGTCGCCTATTAAAAGCTAACAAAAGAGGTCGCAGTGGCCAAATCTCGCATAGGCGGAAGTGAAACACGGCTTTTAAGTGCCCCCGGCATCGCTGCTGTTTGTCTCGTTGTCGCGTTCTTATTTCTATCGGTTTTATCGAAGGAAGACCCGCGCGTGAGTCTGGTTCGCCAGATATTCTTCGATGCTGTCGCCCCGGTGGTTGAGCTTGCCGGCACGCCGGCCAAATCGCTGGCCAATATGCAGTATTATTTTCAGGATTTGGAGAGCGCCCATATCCGCAATCGAGTGCTTGAGAGCCAAAACATTGAACTGCGCCAGCGCATCAGTGAGTTGACACGCGCCGAAGTGCTGATGCAGCAATATCGCAAATTGCTCGACCTGCCCAAAGAGCCGGATTTGGAGCTTATCAATGCCGGTGTGATTGCCGATGTGAACAGCCCGTTTGTGCATACCATTGTCACAAAAGGCGGGCTGCATCAGGGCATTAAGCCGGGCCAAGCCGTGATGGGGCCAAACGGCCTTGTCGGGCGCGTTATCTCAAGCGGCAATGGGTCGGCGCGGGTGCTGCTCGTTACTGATTTCAACAGTCATATTCCGGTGGTTGCGCTGTCCAGCGATGTGCAGGCGATTTTGTCGGGGACCAATCGGCCGCAGCCTGAATTGCAATTCCTGCCGCGTCAGGCCACCCTTAAAATCGGCGACTTACTGGTCACATCGGGGCATGGCGGTCAAATTCCGATGGGCCTGCCGGTGGCGCTTGTGACCCGCAAGGGAGACGACGAGAATGGCGAGATTGCCATTCAATTGCTCGATGATTTGGCGCAGCTGAACTTTGTCCGCATTGTTAAGAGCCAAGAGGTTGAAACGCCGCCCGCTGAAATTCAGCTTTCCCCGATGCATAGGGCGCAACGATGAGTCGGCTTCGCACCACCACAGAGGGCCGTCGCATCTGGTTTGTTCCCTATATTCTGCTGATGCTGTTCGTTCTTTTGGATAATGTTCAGACGGGTATTTTTCCCGCGTCGAGGGTTGAATTGGGACTTTATTTCGTGCCGCTTTTTGTTATTGGCCTGACGGCTGAAAGCGATGCGACGCCCATCTTCATTGCCTTGCTTGGGCTGATAAATGATATTTCAAATGAAATGCCATTGGGTTTTTACGCTGCACTGTTTGTTGTTTTCTATTTGTTATGCGCCAGCCAAAGGTTGCTTTTGGCGAATACCCGCTTCAGTTCTTATTGGCTGACTTTCGGGGTGCTGGTCACCATGACCAATTTCATGGCCTATTTGCTGGCGTTGGTTCTCGACGAGGTTCATCTGACGACGCTGCCTCTATTCTTCTCAGCCATTGCCTGTTGCGCCGCTTTTCCGTTCATCTACTTCCCGCTATATCTGTTGGATGATGCATTGGGCGGATCGGAGAGAAACTAATGTCGCTTTACGATACAGAAGGGCAAGAATTTTCGCGCCGTTTGGTATTGCTGGGCGGTTTGCAAGGTGGGCTGTTTTTGGTGCTGGCCGGACGGCTGCAATTTTTGCAGATTGTGCGTTCTGATGTTTACGCCACATTGGCCGAGGCCAATCGTGTCAATATTTCCCAAACATCGGCTATGCGCGGGCTTATCACCGACCGTAACGGCAAGCTGCTGGCCGATAATGACCGCAATTTCCAAATTCGTATGGTGCCTGAACGGGTTCGCGATATTGATGCGACGCTGAATGACTTGGCGCATATTTTGCAACTGAGCCAAGCAGATGTTTTCGACATCAAGCGTAAAATTTCGCGCGGCCCGTCATTCAAGCCGGTGGTGATTTTGGAAGATCTGTCGTGGGATGATTTCTCCCGTTTCAATCTCGACTTGCCCTATTTATCGGGCGTTGAGCCGGTGGTCGGGCAAAAGCGCGTTTATCCCGACGCTCATTCCGTGGCGCATCTGGTCGGCTTTGTTGGGGCCAAAACGCGCGAGGATTTGCAACGGGTCGGCGATATTGTCGGTGACAATGTTGGGCGCAGCGGCGTCGAGCGCGATTTTGAACGTGACTTGCGCGGCACTCCCGGTGTGCGTCATGTCGAGGTTAATGCGCTGGGGCGCACCGTGCGCGAATTGCAATCCGACCCCGGCAAGAAAGGCCGCGACCTGTCGCTGTCGATTGATTTGGATTTACAAAAATTCTCCAGCGAGCGGCTGAAAGGCCATAGCGGTTCGGTTGTTGTGATGGATATTCATAGCGGCGAATTGGTGACGATGATTTCCGCGCCCAGCTTTGACCTGAATATGCTGTCGCGCGGCATTGATGTCCGCGAGTGGGAGAAGCTGGTGGACCATGAGCGCAAGCCATTGGTCAATAAGGCAACGCGCGGTCTTTACGCGCCGGGGTCAACCTTCAAAATGCTGGTGGCTTTGGCGGCATTGGAAGACAAACTGATTGATCCGGAAGAGCAAATTGAGTGCACCGGCGTTTTGGGTTTCGCCAATGAGGAGTTTCATTGCTGGCGCAGCGAAGGCCACGGGCCGTTGAATATGGTCGATGCGCTGGAACGCTCTTGCGATACTTATTTCTATGAACTGGCCCTGCGCGTCGGCATAAATCGCATTGAGGCTATGGCCAAGCGTTTCGGTTTTGGCGAACTGACCGGCATTGACCTTAACGGCGAAAAGGGGGGCACAGTGCCCGGGCGCGATTGGAAGCGCGCCAATTATGATACTGGCTGGCGCAGCGGTGAGACGATTATCACCGCCATCGGGCAGGGCTACTTATTGACCACACCCTTGCAGCTTGCCGTGATGACGGCCTCGCTGGCCAATGGCGGCAAGCTGGTGACCCCGCGCATCACCCGCGCGACCGAGGCTGTATCGCCGGCCACTGAATTGGCGATAAAGCCGGAGCATTTGGCGGTGGTTCAGCGCGGCATGTATCGCGCCGTCAATCGACCGAATGGCACGGCCTATGGCTCCAGCCTGCTGATTGACGGGGCGCGCATGTCGGGCAAAACCGGCACGGTGCAGGTGCGGCGCATCTCGAAAGATGAACGGCTAAACGGCGTGACGCCCAATTCCAAACTCGATTGGCACTTGCGCGACCATTCGCTATTTGTCGGTTATGCGCCGCATAATAAACCGCGCTATGCAGTCAGCGTGGTGATTGAGCATGGCGGCGGCGGCGCGCAAGTAGCTGCGCCGATTGCGCGCGATATTATGGTGCAGCTTTTGCGGAAATCGCAAACCGAGCCGGTGCGGGAATTGGCCGAAGAAAAACAAAGCGGGGCAACGCTATGAGTTATCAAGCGCGCAGTGGCCGCTTCGGCCAGATGGTCAGCCTTAATCTGCTACATGCCCCGCTCATGGTTATATCTACCCTGCTCGGCTTGATTGGCGTGATGGTGCTGTATTCGGTCGCCGGCGGCGATTTCTCGCCCTGGGCTTGGCAGCATGCGGTGCGTCTGACGGTCGGCTTTTTGCTGATGTATGCGATTGCCAATCTTGATTTACGAACTCTGTTTAATTTCGCTTATCCGATATTCGGCGCCATATTTTTATTGCTGGTGGCGGTCGAGATTTTTGGCAATACCAATATGGGCGCGCAGCGTTGGCTCGATTTGGGCTTTGTCACTGTGCAGCCCTCTGAGTTTATGCGCTTTGCCTTGATTATGGCACTGGCGCGCTATTATCACACGCTGCATCGCAATGATGTATCTCAGCCTTTCGGCTTACTGGCGCCATTGGCGATGATTGGTGTCCCGTCTTTGCTGGTGCTGGGTCAACCTGATTTGGGCACAGCCCTTATGTTGGCGGCGAGCGGCCTCGGCGTGGTATTTCTAGCCGGTGTTTCCATGCGCTATTTCATTGGTGGAATTATTGCCGCCATTGCTGCCGTACCGGTGGCGTGGAATTATTTGCTCGATTATCAAAGAGAGCGCGTTTTGGTCTTTCTTGACCCTGAGCGCGATCCGCTGGGCGCTGGCTATCATATTATTCAGTCAAAAATCGGCATCGGGTCGGGCGGTTTATTCGGCAAGGGGCTGGCGCAAGGCACGCAGAGCCAGCTCAAATTTTTGCCTGAGCGTCATACTGATTTCATCTTTGCCATTTATGCTGAAGAGTTGGGTTTTTTCGGTTCGCTGATGCTGATTTTTCTATTCGCCTTTTTGATTTTTCTGATGTTCAACATTGCTAGTCAAATGCGCCATCGTTTTTCGCAATTGACGATTGCCGGTTATGGTTTTGCCCTGTCGATTTATGTGATTGTTAATCTTGCAATGGTTATGGGGCTTGCGCCGGTGGTCGGCGTGCCGCTACCTTTCATTTCATATGGCGGCACATCATTAATGACCTTTATGGCCGGTATTGGCGTTATTTTGGCGATGGAGCGTCAGCCAATGGCAGACTTGCCGAAATAATGGCAGACTGCCTCTACGGCACAAAAGGGGGATAGACATGCTTAAGAAAAGAATTTTGCCTGCCATAGCGGCGCTATTTGTTTTGGTGTTGGCTGTATTGCTCATTCGTACTTTCACGCCTGCGACCGACCAAAGCGTCGGTGAGGCATTTGATTTCCGCCCTGACAGCGACCGCGTGACCCGCTTGATGAGCGAATCCGTACGCTTCAAAACCATTTCCTTTGGCCGCGATAAGCCGACCTCAACCAAAGAATTGCTGGCTTATCACGCCTATCTGAAAAAGCAGTTTCCACTAGCGCATAAGGCCTTAAAGCGCGAAGTCATTGCCGATTATTCTTTGCTTTATACATGGCAGGGCGCTGCGCCTGTCAGCGATACCAATAAGCCGGTCATTTTTCTGGGCCATTTAGATGTCGTGCCGGTGGTGCCGGGCACAGAGGAAAAATGGAAGCAGCCGCCTTTTAAGGGCGTTGTTGCCGACGGCTTTATTTGGGGACGCGGCACGCTGGATAATAAGGTGAATATTATCGGCTTGTTGGAGGCCGCTGAAAATATGTTGCAGCAAGGCTTGCAACCGCAGCGGACAATCTATTTCGCCTTTGGCCATGATGAGGAACAAGGCGGCATTGATGGCGCCAAAGTAATGGCTGATGTGTTGTTGAAGCGCGGTGTGCAGGCTGAGTTTCTGGTCGATGAAGGCGGGCTGGTGACACAAGGCGTTGTGCCCGGCATTGATGCTCCCATGGCGCTCATTGCACCGGCTGAAAAAGGTATTGTGACCCTGCAATTAAAGGTTGTAGGCGAGGGCGGTCATTCGTCCATGCCGCCTGAACAAACATCGATCGGCGTCTTGGCTGCCGCCATTGCGGCGTTGGAGGCCAATCAATTCCCGCGCGATTTCTCGCACACGCAAAGCTTTTTAGAAGCCGTGGCCGATGATATGCCCTTCGCGAATCGCTTGGTCATGAAAAATCTTTGGCTGTTCAAGCCAATGGCGATGGGCGCCTTTGAGGACGACAAGCAGGCGCAAGCCGGCATGCGGACAACCACAGCGGCGACGATGATTGCCGGTGGCATTAAAGCCAATGTGCTGCCGATTGATGCGGCGGCGAAAGTGAATTTTCGTATTTTGCCGGGTGAAACGCCGGAAACAGTGCGCGCGCGCGTGACGCGGGTTATTAATGATGCGCGGGTCGAAGTGACTTATGACGGCAGCGGTCAGAACGGCATGGCCCCGTCGCCGATAAGCCCGACGCAGGGCTTTGGCTGGGAGCAATTGACCTCAGCCATTCGCGATACGGCGGCACCGCAACGCATGATTGTGACACCGCGCCTTCTGGTGGCGGCGACCGATACGCGCCATTATCGCAAAATTACGCCGAACCATTATCGCTTCACCTATATGCAGCTTGCGCCCGGCGATTTGGCCAGTATTCACGGCACGAATGAGCGCATCAGCGTTGCGACGCTGACTGATACGGTGCGGTTTTATTTCAGAATGATGTCGCGGCTTTAACGCTTCAGGCGGGGCTTAGCTACCCAGCAGCGGGTCAAGACCGCCGCTTGCGTCGAGCGCGTAAAGGTCGTCACAGCCGCCAATATGGGTGCCATCAATGAAGATTTGCGGCACGGTTCGACTGCCATTGGCGCGCGCAATCATCGCATCGCGCAATTCCGGCTCTTTGGACAGGCTGATTTCAGAGAAAACTGCCCCTTTGTCATCAAGCAGCTTTTTGGCCGCGTGGCAAAAGGGACAGATTGTCGTCGTATAAATTTCTATGTTTGGCACAGTCGCGCTCCTTCGCACCTAAAATCGTGCAAAACGCGTCTATGTGCAACCATAAATTATTCAGCAGCAGCTTCGTTGCTGGCCATCAATACCTTGATACCACATGCAACCATGCGGCCATTGCGGCCTTCTTGCATGTCATATTCAACGCGTTGATCTTCAATCAGTTGTTTCAAGCCGGATTCTTGAATGGCTGTAACATGAACAAAGCAATCATCACCGCCATTATCAGGGGTGATAAAGCCATATCCTTTGGCTGAGTTGAACCACTTAACAGTTCCGATTTGCATATTCGCCTCCATAAATTTGAAAGCGCGCCGAAGCTGATGGGCCGTCACAATCGATTAGGCGCATGGATTGGACACAACGCTCCATCACATCAAATAGAGCGGTCTCGCGCTGCGGCGAGTCAAAAAATCAATAATTATTTGATTAACCGCAAACCCCGCCAAAAACCGCTATTTTTTGAGAATTTCTTCCATATTAAACGGCATTAGCGGTGCCGCGCTTTCGGTGAAATAGCGCACTGCATAGGCCGTGACCCTGCCATAGCGCGAGCGTCCGCGCATATCCAACGGGGCGGCAAAGCCGGTATCGGCTATTTGGCCGAAATGCGCCTGCACCGGCGGAAATTCAGAGGCGCGCTCAAGGCTGGCTTTTGAATATCCGGCGACGGGTTGCCATAAAATACTGCATTTAACGGCGGGGCGACGCTGCGGAAAATCATGCTTGAAAGGCGGAATAAATTCGGCGTCCTGCGCGGTCAGCGTGGCCAAACGCCGCCCGTCAAAAATGCGCTTCGTGCCTTCACAGGCGGCGCGCAATGGCTTGCCATTCAACGATGACAGCAAGCCTAAAAACGGGTCAACACTGCCAGGGCCAACATCCTCTAGGCTTATCGGGTTTTGCGAGCGAAACTCCTCGGGCTGCTGATAGCCGGAGCTGAAAGCCAGCGGCGCACCGTCGCGGTAATCCATATGGCTGGATTTTACAACCTCATCGCGGTTCCAACTTAAATCGAGCCGTTGCGGCACAAATGACCCGTCTTGCAAAGCCCCGCGTGTGGTGGAGACAATATGCGACTGACCGGCAATGCGGCCAAATCCGGCGGGCCGCATATGCGCGCTTAATACATAATTTTGCGCCGAGGTCGAAAGATACACATCGGCTTTACCAATCAACAGACCGCTGACGTAAAGCTGATATTCAGCCGAAAAATGCCGCATCGATTCAGCCGCCGAAGCGCTTTGGCTGACTAACAACGCCGCAATAATAAAAGGGAGGCTCTGCTTCATAATCTGTCGGTTTTATTGCGCTAGAGCTTGAGAGGCCTCAATGTCGCGCGCCAAAGAGCGACCACCGACTAAATAATGGATACTGCCCCAAAGACCGATAAGCACCATTAACGCCAGCGCAATGCCCAGCCCTTGCGCGCCATAATACGGGGTCAGCGCATCACTCATCATGCCGACCATAAGCGGGCCGATGCCCAAGCCGAATATATTATTGATGAAAAGCAAAATGGCCGATGCCAGCGAGCGCATTTCCGGCTTCACCAATGTGTGCAGCATGGCTAGTGTCGGGCCAAAATAAAACGCGCCGACCACTGTCGGTATGAGCAGCCACAATAATGCCGATTGACCGGTGGCGGCCAAATATCCCATGACAGAGAACGGCGCGGCGACAATGCCGACAATGCCGACCAACCACATATTCCACCGCACATCTTTTTTACCCATGCGGTCAGATAAAATACCGGCTAGCATAGTACCGATGCCGCCGCCAATGCCAATCATCAGGGCCAAAATCGTGCCGACTTGCGTCGCTGTCATACCATGCACGCGAATGAAATAGCTGGGCAGCCAAGCAACCGCGCCATAACCGACAATAATCAGCAGGGTCGAGCCGATAAGCAATTGGCGCATAGAGGGGGTTTGCAGCATATAGCGCACTGTCACCATAAGCGGTGGTGCTTGGGTTTCGCCGCTATCATCGCTCATGCCACGGGGCGGGTCTTTGAGCGTAAACCAGGCAATCACCGCCAGCGCGAAGCCGGGCAGGGCGATAATTTGAATGGCTGTTCGCCAGCCATAATTATCGGCAATCCAGCCGCCGGCAATAAAGGCGACAAACAGACCGAGATTAATACCCAGCGCAAATACCGCCAAAGGCGTTGCGCGGTCAGACGGGGTATACATATCGGCAATCATGGCATGGGAGGGCGGGCTTGTCCCGGCCTCGCCAACGCCGACGCCGATGCGCGCCAGCAAAAGCTGAAAATAATTCTGTGCCAAGCCGCAGGCATAGGTCATCAGCGAAAATAGGGTCAGCGATGCGATAATGATTTTTTTGCGCGAAAAGCGGTCAGCCAGATAGGCAATCGGAATACCTAAAGTGGCGTAAAAAACACCGAAAGCCAGACCTGTCAACATGCCAAGCTGGGTATCCGAAAGCCCCATATCGGCCTTTATCGACGGTAGCAAAATGGCGACGATTTGACGGTCCACATAATTAGCGGTGTAAACCAGCGTAAGGAGTCCGACCGTGTAGGCTTTCAGCCCGGTCGTAAAATTTATTTTTGTCATCACCTGCGGTTTCGCGTGAAAATATTGGATTGAGCGTTACGAAACCGAATGATGAAGCAAAATCTGATGATTAGCCAGCCAATAATGGTCAGGCCAAAAAGTGTGCCAAAGGTCTGCGATAACAGCGCCTTAATGAGGTCGCTGGGCCATATTTTTTCGGCCATAATGCTTTCAATAAGGGCGTTTGAAACAAGACAAATAATGCCGACCTGCGCGGCCAAAAGCATGGGGCGCAGTTTCGTGCGCGCTTGCGTGCCGTAAGCAAGTGAAAAGAGCAAAACCAAGCCTCCCGTAAGGACAGATGGCGGCCAGCCCACTAATTCCAACAAATCAAACAAAATAAATCCTTACCGCAAAAACCTGCCCTGAAAAGCAGGTACAGGTCAAGAGCTAGTCGAAAATCAAAGCCAGCCCGACAGTTCTCTTTCTGCGATAAGTTGGAGAAGGTTTTGTGACAGCGCGCTGTCATTCAGGCAGGGCACGGTCGAGAAATGGGTGCCACCGGCTTCGGCAAAATCCTCATGCAGGGCAATGCCAATCTCTTCGAGCGTCTCAACACAATCGGCGATAAAGCCCGGCGTGACCACGGTTACTTTTTTCACGCCCTGTTCGGCCAGTTCAATCACGGTTTTGTCGGTATAGGGTTCCAGCCATTTGGTTGGCCCAAAGCGTGACTGAAATGTCAGGCGCAGCTTGTCGGCGTCCATGCCCAGTTTTTCGCGCAATAGCCGCGCCGTTTTGGCGCAATGGCAGTGATAAGGATCGCCTTTTTCGAAATAGCTTTGCGGCAGGCCATGAAATGACGCGATAATCACCTCAGGGTCAAAGTCCAACCCGGCGATATGGTTGTTCACCGATTGCGCCAGCGCATCAATATAGGCCGGATGGTCATGCCAGGGTGCGGCGGTGCGAATGGCCGGTTGCCAGCGAAGTTTCATCAGGGCGCGAAACACATCATCGTAAACACTGGCCGATGTCGAGGCACTATATTGCGGATATAGCGCGATAATGGCGATGCGCTCGCAGCCCCCATCTTTCATGGCCTTTAAGCGCTCTTCAATCGACGGGCGGCCATAGCGCATGGCCCAATCGACCATCACGCTATCGCCCATTTGCGCTTGCAGTTTCTCGGCCTGCACGCGCGTATAATAGCGCAACGGGCTTTCATTGCTCTCTTGCCGCCAGATTTTGGCATAGGCTTCAGCTGATTTTTTGGGGCGCGTGTTCAAAATAATGCCGCGCAAAATGGGTTGCCAAATAAGCGGCGAGGCTTCAATAACGCGGCGGTCGCTCAAAAATTGTTTAAGATAGGGTCGCAAACCTTTTTTATCGGGGCTTTCAGGTGTGCCTAAATTGACCAGCAAAAGGCCGGTTCTGCCGAATTGAATATCAGGGTGCGTATTTGGCAGCATAAAAGACCGCCTCTATTGGGCTGCAGGTGCAGTAATCAATTCCGGTAAGTCGCAGGAAATATCCAAATGTGCCCAGACCTCCTGCACGGCTTCCACCAACGCCCCCATCATCTCATCATCATGCAGCGGCGAGGGGGTGATACGGAGCCTTTCTGTGCCGCGTGGCACAGTCGGATAGTTGATTGGCTGAATGTAGATATTATGCTCGTTCAGCAGGCGGTCAGAGGCTGCCTTACACAGCACCGGATCGCCGACCATAAGCGGCACAATATGTGTTTCAGTGCGTAAGACAGGCATGCCGGCTTTTTCCAGCATGGTCTTCAGCGTTTCAGCGCGCTCTTGATGACGCTCACGTAACTTATTGGCTTGCTTGACCAGTTGCACCGATTTAATGGCGCCGGCGGCAACAGTTGGCGGCAAGGTGGTGGTAAAGATAAAGCCCGGCGCATAAGAGCGAATGGCATCGACCATGTTTTGCTTACCGGCAATATAGCCGCCCATAATGCCAAAGGCTTTGGCCAGCGTGCCTTCAATAATATCAATGCGCTGCATCAGATTATCGCGGTCAGCAATGCCGCCGCCGCGCTTGCCATACATGCCGACAGCATGCACTTCATCAAGATAAGTCAGCGCATCATATTTATCGGCCAAATCGCAAATTGCTTCAATTGGCGCAATATCGCCATCCATTGAATAAACGCTTTCAAAAGCAATAAGTTTGGGGCGCGCCGAATCAGCGTCGCGCAACATGCTTTCCAGATGCTCGAGGTCATTATGCCTCCAGATAAGTTTTGAGCAGCCGCTTTGACGCACGCCCTCAATCATCGAGGCATGGTTCAACTCGTCAGACAAAATAAGGCAGTCGGGCAGCAGCTTGGCCAGTGTCGAGATTGTCGCCTCATTGGAAATATAACCCGAGGTGAAAACCAGCGCAGCTTCTTTGTCATGCAAATCGGCAAGCTCGTTTTCCAGTTCGACAATCATGTGGTGCGTGCCGGAAATGTTGCGTGTGCCACCGGCGCCCGTGCCCATTGTATCAATGGCGGTTTTCATCGCCTCCATCACATCGGCATTTTGGCCGATGCCGAGATAGTCGTTTGAGCACCAAACCGTAACTTCGACCGGCGGCGTGGCAGAATGGTTTATCGCACGCGGAAACGCGCCGGCTTTACGGGCCAAATCTGTAAATACTCGATAGCGCCCCTCATCATGCAATGATGCGAGCGCTTCGTCCAAATGCTTGTCGTATTCGACCGCCATTCAAAATCCCTATTTAACTGCTTAACAGATAGCTCATTTACCCGAACGAAGCCAGCTTTCCGGCCTTTAAAGCCTATTTGCCGCAGTTCTTGAGCGTGCTTATTCATCGTCCTTGCGAACAAAGGTAACGGCAAAATATTCTTTGCCTTCGAATAAATCAGTCGGATCGCCGGGGCCATCAATCATCATATAACGACGCGGCGTTATTTGCCCCTCCATGCGATAGCCTCGCGCACTCATATTACGACGATGAAACTCCATCGCAGCGGGGGTGAATTCTTCAGCGAGCACGGTAATCCGTTCCGGTTGTTGGGCATCATCGGCCATTGCATGTCCTTCGGTTATTATGCGTGATTGAAAAATAAGGCCTCGACACACAAATGTCGAGGCCTTGAAGCAGTTTGATTGCGAGCGCGCGAGCCGGCTTAATAGCCGCCTAAATCGGCATAGCGGGCGCGGTGGAAATTACTGTTCCCCAGCATTTGCGCTTGCACGCGGGCGCGTTTCAAATACAGACCCATATCAACATCGTCCGTCATGCCAATGCCGCCATGCATTTGCACGCCTTCATTGGTAATCAGACGCGCAGCTTCGCCAAGGCGCGCCTTTGCCAGACTGGTAACGCGCGGCACATCATTGCGCCGTTCTTCAAGCGCCGATAAGGCTTCCAGCACGACGGAACGGCAAATCTCGACTTCGCAAAACATTTCAGCAGCGCGGTGTTTCAGCGCTTGAAACGTGCCGATAATCACGCCGAATTGCTTGCGCTCTTTCAGATATTCGAGCGTTGTGTCGAATACGGCTTCGGCACCGCCCAGCATTTCTGCGGCGAGGCAGGCGCGTCCCAAATCAAGCACATTTTCAAGCTCGGCAAACGCGCCGCCAATGCTGCCCAAAGCGGCATCGGCTGAAACCTCAACCCCGTCCAATGCGACCATTGCCGCATTGCGGCTATCGACCATATGGGTGCGGGTAACTGTGACGCCTTTGGCTTTTGCATCGACAAGGAACATTGACAGACCTTGCGTCTCACCAGCTGCGCCGCCCGTGCGGGCCACCACAATCAGCGTGTCGGCAATATGACCGTCAATGACGAATCTTTTCTCACCCGTAAGCTTATGGCCATCGCCGGATTTTTCTGCCGTCATGGCGACATTGGCCGGATTATGGTGCGTGGTTTCTTCCAGCGCCAAAGCGGTGAGCAAGTCTCCGCTCGCGATTTTCGGCAGAAGCTGGGTTTTTTGTGCCTCAGAACCGGCGGCCAGAATAAGACCGGCCCCCAAAACAGCGGTGGAATAAAGCGGCGAGGCGGCCAATGTGCGACCGGCTTCGGTCATCACAATGCCCAGACCAATCGGGCCAAAACCGGTGCCGCCATGCTCTTCCGGTATCAAAATACCGGCAAAGCCAAGCTCGACGATTTGCGCCCAGACGGCTTTGTCATAGCCCAATTCATCTTCGTCATCGCGCAATTTGCGCAAATTGGTCACCGGAACTTGTTCGGTGAAAAAGTCCTTCGCCATGTCGCGAAGCATTGTTTGTTCGTCAGTCAGCACAAGTGCCATGAGAAAATCTCCTGATATTCTAGAGGTGTGGCAAATGCCGACTTAAGCGTCGGGCAGGCCCAAAACGCGTTTGGCAATGACATTCAACTGCACTTCAGATGTGCCGCCTTCAATCGAGTTACCTTTTGAGCGCAACCATGAACGGGTGACAGCAAGCTCTTTGCTTTCAAAGCCTTCGCCTTCCCAGCCCAGC